>Ga0351909_1292_pt2 | contig 7545 bp, 5 predicted proteins | sample TotcelHT113001L4_FD_206864 | JGI IMG/M metagenome (GOLD analysis project Ga0351909, IMG submission 206864) | Enriched cells from coal bed in the Powder River Basin, Montana, United States - Total cells T11 rep1 HSBNCT.T11.300.1.L4 ... | reverse complement strand
TCAACACCCAGGTTGCCACTCATACGCCCGTATTCATGCTCAAAGGCTTCCCCCATTTCATCCTGAATCATTTTCGGTTGTAGTGGCATGGTCAGAGATGCACCACTGGCACCATTTGCAAGGGTTTTAAAGCTAAAGGATGTATTAAAGATTTGAACCAGACCTGCATTTGGACCGTTAATCTGGAATGAAGTTCCATAAGCTGAGTTGTAAGCGCCCTGCCCAACAATAATAGGATGTTGTCCATTCTGGAATACACCCAGACCACCTAAAGTAGTTGCTTTGAATGCATTCTCAAGTGCGGTCTTATTGAATACAGGAGCTGGAGGTAAATCCTTTACAACAATTCTCATTACGGTACGTGTGTTGGGACCATAACCAGCCTGTGTGGATGGTGCACCACCGGTATCGCGATAATCGCCATTTCCGGTATAGTAGTCATAACGTGGATCACGTGCCGGGAAAGCTGCCGGGGCATCATTGTAGAGGATCAGCGTCTGACCAGCAAAGGCTGAGAAGTCAACGACAACATCAGCACGTTCAGCCGGTGCAACCAACAGTGAATGCAGGTCGACATTACCAGCATTGAAGACAGTCGGGTCATTCACCCAGGTGGTGGGTTGTGGGGGAATAACCACGGGAGCCGGTAAGAAACCACCCTCGGTACCGAACTGAATCCAGGAAGGACCTTCGTTTCCAGCAGGTGTCGGGAAGACTGTTGGATCTGCCAGTGCAGCATCAACATCCGCTAAAGCAACTTCGGTACAGGCAACACCTGTTGATTCTGGAGCTGGATTTGGATTATTGGCATCACATACCACACCATTGGCATCGATTGCCTGATAGAGCGATAAGTTGAAGAAGCGGTCATTGGCAGCGTTCAAAATTCTGAAGCGGTATGACTTTGGATCAATTTCCAGTGTTGGGTAAGCAGTCCCATTCACCACAGGAGTGTCCATAAAGGCTTCCATTCCCATGGAATTGTATGGCGTTCCAGGCATCAGTTCTGGTTCACACCATTCAACATCTGGATCACAATTTGGATCGAAGTAAGGATTGTCAACAGGTCCATGATCAATGCTAAGCGTTGGCGGCCAGAACCAGGGACCATACGCCCAGCGTCCAAACTGGTTAACACCGGAGGAATCACCAGGATTTTGCGCAGGAGAGTAAACATGTGGTAACCACAGGTCTCCAGTATCACCCCAGCGAGTCATATCCCAGGTCTCGTCTTCTTCAGCGAGTTGTACAATACTGGGCACAAAGGTTTTATCCTGAATGACCAGCGGAATCGTGCTGTCAGCACCTGGAATGAGACCAGCGGTAAGGAGTGTTTTTTCAGTATCGTCTTGAATAATGTAAGGGGCTGCTTCGCCGGCATACACGTTCAGACGGGTGATACCCCAGGCATGATCATGGTAGAACATCAAACGGGCACTCTGCTGATTGGTGTAGTAGAAGGTCATCACACCATCACCATCTGCACCAGAATCGTCCATATCGGGAACAGGAACGACACTGACACCTTCTGGGTAAGCAGTTATTTCGTTAGCTGGTGTAACCCACTGGTGTGGAGTACCATCACTAATCCAGGGGGAGATGCCACCATGCAAGTGCAGGGTAGCGCGGTTCTCTGTGTAACAATCAGCTGTGATTTCTTCCATGTCACACATCGGGACCTGTGGATTCGTATCCATCGTCATATCTGCATATTGACCCATTCCGGAACCCATGACGGTGGTGTCAACCGGGATGAAGAGATTTCCATCCACGCCGGTCGGCAGCAGGTTGTAGAACTTAATGCGGACAGGTTTGTCTTTGGTGGCTACAATAGTGGGTCCTAAATAATTGGGAGGAGTGACCCCATTAAACCCGGTTGATACAACTGTTCCATTAAGAAGCACATTGCTCAATGGAACCTGCGCTCCAGGAACAACAGCTGTTGAAAGTTGTACATATCCACGTAAGAGGGTTGGCGGCAGATCGGAGTGTAACTTTTCTTCGTATTGAATGACTGCAATTTCATAATAATCCGACCCAGGATAGGTGGTTGTATCGGCAACTGCAACCGGTAAATATTGACCTAAATTGTTTGCATTCGCTTCCGTTAATCCAGGTAATGTATCCACAAATTTGCGAATACCGCCAGCAACTGCAGCATGCTCACCGGTATCAGATCCCGGATCCGCAAGGAAGTTAGTTGCTAGAGCATCCACTACAAGTTGTTGACCTAAACCTTCAGCAATATTATTTGAAGTGCGGAAATGTAACCCACCCCAAATTCTGGCATTCCCAACTTCCGTTCTAAGATCAGAAGCTGTGGCAAAATGGCGGGTTGTATTGGTGGCAGTGCTAATCAAGTCAACTGCGATTAGATCTGTGCCTAACACATGAGTTAATACCTCAGCCTGAGCTGACATAAAGGAGCTATGACCGGTAATGTATTCAGGGAAGTTGGGTGTCATAACTGCTGGCATCCAGGTTGGATCTGCTTCCGTAGCATCGTTTCCATCTACATCAGCGTTACGAATAGCTGCCATCGGTCGCCAGAAGTTGTAAGTATATTTAGTGTCAAAAGTCAAAATCAAACTGTCGCTGGCAGCCATATTCCCCAAAGCCATCAAACGAGCTGTATCCAACAGATTCATTCCGTGGGAATCTGCCAGTTGGCGATAGGCAACATTCATCTGGATGACCATATTGGTGGTCCAGAAATTTGCGATCGCAGTTTGTTCTGGTGTTCTTGACATACTCATTGCTCCACCGAGGTTCTTGACCTCATTTACGTCGGTTGCATATTCAGCACTCGTGAGAGCATAAGGCGCCGCTGGACGATATTGTTCTGGTGTGGCACGCAAAAATGGCGTCAATTGAGCCATCCAGGGATCAACCGGCGGAATGACAATTTCATTACCTTCCATATCCAGCATCACATTTGGTTGCCAGACACCTGGTCCTGGTGCAGGAACTTGGTAGTCACTTGGTACGAGCAAACCATCCCCAGCACGTAAAGCAATGATTGCATCAGCCGCTGCCTGTCCAGCTGCAAGTCCAGCATCCTTCGCAGGACTATCAGCGATAGCGGCTACCATTGCGCCGTATATCCCGGTGAGGGTATCACTCGGAACATAATTATTGAGCACACCAAAAGCTGCAGCAGCTACAGCAGCTTCTCGGGATGCGTCAAAACCAACTAAGTCTAGTGTGTCTTCAAAAGCATAAGGCTGATATCCACCTTCGATTGCGACAAGGGCATCATAGACAGCTGCCTGCATGTAAGAAAGGTACACAAAAGCCGTAGCCATTGAAATACCATCCATTGGCATCGGCATACCAGCCATAGTAGGAGGCTGTAGAAGATCCTGCGCGATGGCGTTCCAGTCGGCTACCACATTTCGTGGTAACGGGCTGTTGGCATAATTGGGGTGGCTGAAGTAGCGTGGTACAGCGGACATGCCTCCCATTTCCATCGCAGCGACAGCCGATGCTTCCAGCGTAAAACCATCAGCCGCTGCACGTGCAGCAGCAGCTTCACGATCCGCCTGGGTGATTTTATCCTTTTTTTCAGGCTTATTTGCCTGTCCAGGCGGAGTTGTGGTTTGTGCCAGTGCTTGATCATTTCCGCTCATAAAGAGGGATAAGACCAAAGTCAACAATACCAATAAATTAAGAATTTTATATTTAGACATGGTTGTTCTCCTTAGAATTTTCTAAAAATTTTTATAAAAAGGTTCAAATATAATTGTTTTGTCGTCTTCACCAAATGGTAATCAATTACAGGGTTTGTTTTCATTTCCTTATAAGTGTCCTCCTTCGACCTTCAGGTCATCACATACACAATTTACACATCCGTGGTTTTTCCAGCCTATTTTTTCGCCATCAGAAATGTATTGGTTTTTGAATAAACGGTTTAATGATTGAATCTCCATCCTGGTAGCTAACTCAGGGCAGTCAAATTCCTTTATTTTGGATAAAAGTGAATACAAATCTTCGCCAATTTGATCAGCATATTTTTGTAAATCTGCCGGGTCAAAATATTCTACGGAAATTAACGGTCCCGTCTTATAGCGATTGAACCAGTGTGGTGACACATGACCAGCCAGCCAATCTGGTTTCAGGGAACTGATCAGGCTCAACCCGGCTTTCATGGCTGTCTGAAGTTTATTAATTCGATTGATCAGGCAGATAATCGAGATAATCTGATCAGGATCCAACGAATAGTTCTTTAAGTTTTTAAACAATCCGAATTCAGAAAGAATTTGAAGCAGCTTTCCAAATTCATGGATCGCTTCGCTGGAGGAATGCAGTCCTTGTCGAAAATCACAGAGTGCATTTTTATGTATGCCAGGATGGTTTACCGGTAAATAAAGCGCATATTTCCAATCCAAGCGTTTCAAAGAAGCATTGGCAGCCAGTGAATCAGGCAGCAATTCTGCGTATTGAAAGCTACTGGCGAGTGCCAGACGAAAAATCGTGTTTAGATCTAAAATGGAAGTTGAATCAATTAGAGAAAGATGAATTTGGTCGGCGATGCTTTGCAAATAATCGCCAATGCTGAGGTATATATTCTGGGGATTATAGACCTGGTGTGCTGCTAGGGAGGTCTCAGAAGGGATATTCAATTCCAATTTGACACCAAAATTCATTCATACCTCCTTAAATAATCAAAATGCCTGCTCATTTACAATAAATGAAAGCTGGCATTTAGAAAACAGTACTATTCCAGTATTTTTTGAAACCATTAAATACGGAGAAAATTTTAGTCCTGATACCATTTCCGTATTTTTTACGGAGGGGATGGTATTTGTTACGTAGAAAAAATTTCCCTATTCCTCTGTTTTCATTCTGGTAAAGGCTTAATTATTCGTCTGCACACTATTAACATAAAACATCGATTTGATCATTGAATTGAGTGATCAAATTTTCTTTCTCTGAGGTTATTAAGTGTAGATATTTAATTCAAAACCATTTACTTGACAACCAATGGAAGGAAAATAGAATTTTCAGCACCAAAGCTGGTATCAAGTGAGCCATCGGAATTAAGGCGCGCAATCAATTTACGTGGTTCAGCTCCAATTTGGGTAAACCACCCGCCCACAAGAATCCTGTTATCTGATTGCAGCACCAGAATATTGACTCCATCATTCGCCGCTGGATCGAAGTTCATGTCCAACAGACCATCGGGGTCAAATTTTGCTATGTGATTGCGAATTTCTCCTCCCACCTCAGTGAAATCCCCACCTATTAAGATTATGCCATCACCCTGTACCACCAATGAATTGACGAAATTGTTTGCTCCTGGGTCAAAGGAGGAATCAAGATTTCCATTCGATTCTAATCGACCAATGTAATTACGCGGTTGGCCGTTCAGCGTTGTGAATTCTCCCACAACCAGGACATTTCCTTCAGAGTTTATAGCCAGGGCAAAGACATTGTTACCCGCTGTTGGTTGGAAGGAAGCGTCCAGTAATCCATTTGTTTCTAGTCGAGCAAGGTGATCCCGGAATTCTTCATTTATTTCCGTAAAATAACCACCCACCAATATCTTTCCATCTTCCTGCAAGACCAGAGTTTTTACACTTCCATTTGCTCCTGGATTGAAATTATCCAAGCTGCCATCAACGGTTAATCGTGCTATATGATAACGGGTTACATCATTTATTTCCGTGAAGTCACCACCTACCAAAACCATATCATCCAGCTGTACCACCAGAGTTTTGACAGAGTCATTAGCCTTTGGGTCAAAGTCTGAATCAACTGTACCATCAGCATTAAGACGTGCAATCCTTTCCCGTGGTTGCCCACCGATCTGGGTGAAATCACCTCCCACCAGGATCTTTCCATCTGTTTGAAGCGCTATGGTATGGACATAGTTGTTTGCCCCAGGATTAAAGGTCATATCAAGTGTGCCATCAGCATTTAGGCGCGCTATGAAGTTTCGTGCCTGTCCCCGTATCGTGGTGAATGTGCCCCCAACAATAATTTTTCCATCCGCCTGAACCACCATTGCCAGAATCCCATCTGATTCAGTAGATTTTATTCCAGCGTCAGGAGATTGAGTCGATGCAGAGGACAGTGGGATTGCCATCAGGAATAATCCTGCCATCAAAGCTGCGATCAACCATTCGTGAAAAGTATGTTTAATTCGTTTTAACATCTGTGGGAGCCCTCCTCATGGGAAAGGTTAATTGAACATGTAGGCAGGATTAAACAAACAATCTCTGTATCGCTACGATAAAGGAAAACAGATATTTTGAAAACAGTATTAATTCAGTATTTTTTTGGGGAAAATACCCTAATATGTTTCCGAATTAAGTACCATCTCCGTATTTTTTACGGATGGAGAACCATTCGTAAATTAATGTAGATTGTTTAAATTATGCTCATTCACATAGCGAACCAAATCAACCCGGCTGTGAAGATTGAGTTTATCCATGATATTGGAGCGGTGTGTTTCAACGGTCCGAATGCTTATATTCAGTGTTTCGGAAATTTGCCGATTGGTGTTCCCCTCAACGATCAACAATATTACTTCAATTTCACGGTGGGTTAAAGTCTCCGGCTCGGAATACTTTGTTTTCGTCTTTTTTGGAACGGCAACCAGAGATTGAATCATGGATGGATGCACATACACCATGCCCCGTTGCACCGCATAAATGGCATCGATTAGTTCTGATTCGGCTGCCCGTTTGATAATATATCCATTTGCTCCTAGCCGCAGACATTCCTGTAAAAGTTCACTATCTTCATGCATTGTTAACATTAAAATCCGAATTTCAGAGGAATCAGACTTAATTTCCTTCAAAGCATTCAGGTTTTCATTCCCTGGCATGCCAATATCCAATAGCACCACATCTGGTTTTAATTCATGCACAAGTTTCATTGCTTCTTCGCTGTTCGTTGCTTCTCCAACAACTTCCAGTCCTGAATCCGCATTTAATAGTGACCTTAAACCTGCCCGCATAATGCGATGATCATCTGCGATTACGATTCGAATTGCCATGGCACCTCCAGTTTTATCGTCGACCCATGATGCGGTGAACTCTCCAATGTGATCGCCCCCCCCAACATGGTTGCTCTTTCGTGTATTCCTACCAAACCCAGATGGTTTATTGCCTTATTATTAGGATCGAAACCAATGCCATCATCCTCAATAATCACGATGATTGAATCCTTTTTTCTTTCCAATAATACATCTGCATGGGTAGCATTTGCATGACGAACAATATTGGTGAGAGCTTCCTGCACGATGCGGTAAATGGCTGTTTCTACTTCTGTGGGTAAACGTTCGATTTCGCCAACCACTTCAAATTGTATATTCAAATGATGTTGCGTTCGGATCATCTCAGTATGTTGTCTTAAAGCGGAGATTAATCCCAAATGATCTAGTGTTGCGGGTCGCAGAGAAATGGATAATCGGTGTAGATTTTCCAAAACACCATCCGTGATTTTCTTTAACTCGCGGCTTTGGGTGATGACAGCCGGGAACCCCATTCTACTCATCATCGAAGCGCGTGATATTACCAATCGTGTTCAGGCTGAAGA
>Ga0351909_1328_pt1 | contig 7612 bp, 5 predicted proteins | sample TotcelHT113001L4_FD_206864 | JGI IMG/M metagenome (GOLD analysis project Ga0351909, IMG submission 206864) | Enriched cells from coal bed in the Powder River Basin, Montana, United States - Total cells T11 rep1 HSBNCT.T11.300.1.L4 ... | reverse complement strand
CGGAACGGCGCTTTCTTCTCATGAAGTGGCGCAAGGGTATAAAGAGATTGAAGATTATTCGGTCATCGTAAAGTTTAAACTTAAAGATGAAGATCATACCTATCTTCTTGTTTGGACAACCACTCCATGGACCCTGATATCCAATGTCGCTGCGGCCGTGAATAAAAAAAGCGATTACATAAAAGCAAGGATAGGCGATGACTTTTATATTATAAATGAAAACCTTGCGAGGGAAGTCTTTTCCGATCAGGAGTATGTGATCATTGAAAAGATAAAAGGGCAGCAGCTTCTTCATAGAAGTTATGCGCCTTTATATGATTATGCCGGAAGCGACTCGAAAGCCTATAAAATATTAGAAGGCGATTTTGTCTCTACGCAGGAGGGTACAGGAATCGTGCATATAGCGCCGGCTTTCGGTGAAGATGATATGCAGGTAGGTATTAAAAATAATTTGCCAATCGTGCAGATGGTAGATGAAGAAGGCAGATTCAAAAAAGAAGTAGATAAATTTGCAGATCTTGAAATCGATGAAGCAAATCCGAAAATACTAGCTGACCTAAAGCAAAGGGGACTTCTTTTTGTCCAAAAAAAATTAATGCACTCCTATCCTTTTTGCTGGAGATGCGAAAAAAGGTTGATTTATTTTGCTAAAAAAAGCTGGTACATAAGGACTACAGAGATCAAAGAAGAACTTTTAGCGGCTAATGAGGATGTCAATTGGTATCCCGGCCATATCAAATATGGAAGGTATGGCAAATGGCTTGAGAACAATATAGACTGGGCTTTGACAAGAGAAAGATACTGGGGAACACCTTTACCGGTATGGGTCGATAATAACGGCCATAAGATCTGTATAGGATCTATTGAAGAACTTAGGCAGAGAGCAAAGAACTTGCCCGAAAATATTGACCTGCACAGGCCCTATGTCGATGATATTGAGATCCTATGCGAACAATGCGGGGAAAAGATGAAAAGGGTATCCGAAGTCATTGATGTATGGTTTGACTCGGGCTCGATGCCTTATGCCCAGTTTCATTATCCTTTTGAGAATAAAGAGCTATTTGAAGAAAGCTTTCCTGCTGATTTCATCTGTGAAGCAATAGACCAGACAAGAGGCTGGTTTTATACGATGATGTCAATATCCACCATGCTTTTTAAAAAATCAAGTTACAAGAATGTACTGTGTCTAGGGCTCATCAATGATGAATTAGGCCAAAAGATGTCGAAGTCTAAAGGCAATATTATAAAACCGGACGATATACTTGAAACGCAGGGTGCAGATGCCCTTCGATGGTACTTATTTACAGCTGTATCACCTTGGCTTCCTAAAAATTTTTCTATCAAGGGTGTAGAGGAGGTTGTCAGAAAATTCCTCCTAACATTATGGAACACTTATTCTTTCTTTGTTATTTATGCGAATATCGATAATTTTAATCCGTTAGATCATGAGTTAAAGATAGAGGACAGGTTTGAGATCGATAGATGGATCATCTCTGAAATGCATAAGACCATTAAAAAGGTCAATGAATATATGGACGATTTTAATGTAACAGATAGTGGAAGACTCATACAGCAATTTGTAGATAACTTAAGTAACTGGTATGTCAGAAGAAGCAGAAGGCGGTTCTGGAAAAGCGAAGAGGACAAGGATAAGATCAGTGCCTATATGACTCTTTATGATTGTCTACTGACGCTCTCAAAGCTTGCTGCTCCATATATTCCATTCATATGCGAATCGATTTATCAGAATCTTTCAAAGGGTCTGCCCGAACCAAGACAAAGTGTTCACCTTGAAGAGTATCCTCAAGCGATGGAGTCGTATATTGATGAAAGACTTAATTTTAATATGGAAGTAGCAAGAAAAGCCGTAGGCCTAGGAAGGGCGATCAGGTCTAAGACGAATATTAGAATAAGACAGCCTCTTTCCACTGCAAAGATCTATGTATTAAATGAGGATATAAAAAAGGCCATATTGTATTTTAAGGATATTATCATTGAAGAATTAAATATAAAAGAAATAGAATTCTCTGAGAATATTGAAGAGATCGTATCCTTTGAGATAAAACCCAACTTAAAGCTATTAGGGGCAAAATATAAGGCGGTCCTTCCTCGGATAAAACAGGCGCTTGCCGAAAAAGACCCGGTGGAGATTGCGTTAGGAGTTCAGGAAAACAAAAGCGTTATGCTTGAGATAGACAAAGAAGAGATCTTAATACTCCCAGAAGAGATTTTAGTGGAAATAGCGACAAAAGGCAGCATAAGCTCCGAAAGCGATGGAGAAGTGACTATGGGCCTCGTAACGGAGCTTTCTGATGAGCTCAAGCAGGAAGGTTTCTGCAGAGAGCTTGTGCATCACATACAGAACATGAGAAAAGAGGCAGGTTTTGAGATTGAAAACACCATTAAAGCCTCTATATCCTGTGATAGGGAACTTGCAGATGTTATAAACCATTATATGGACTATGTCAAAAGAGAAACGCTAAGCGAGTCTTTAGAGTTCAAATCAGGACAAAACACATTTTCTAAAAAAATATCTATTGAAGGTAATGCTTTGGATATAGGGATCTCTGTGACCGGAAGCATTGGTTAAAATGAGAATAGATTATTATAAATTGAAGCAAAATGCTGTATTTGCATTAACAGCTATAGCCATTTTGCTTTTAGACCAGCTTTCCAAATATCTTGTCATAAAAAACATACCTATTCATGATTCCTTAGAAGTCATACCAAATTTTTTTTATTTGACACATATTAAAAATTCAGGAGCAGCTTTCGGGATATTTCAGGGAATGATCAATATTTTTATAATTGTCTCTATTGTAGCAGTTGTCCTTATTATCATCCTTCGCTCCCTGTTAGAGATTAATTCTTATCTTTACAATGCTTCTCTTGGTTTTATATTAGGTGGAGCAATCGGAAACTTAATAGACAGGGTGATCATGGGGGAAGTCACAGATTTTTTGCATATTTTTTTCTGGCCTGTATTTAACATAGCCGACAGTTTTATTGTAATAGGATTTATCATGCTTATCATCATCCTATTAAAGAACTTTTCAGCAAAAGAGAAAGAAAACAAGAATTGAACAATTTAAAAATAAAAGCTTCTGCAGCGGATGAAGGCAAAAGGATCGATGTCTTTCTTTCAGAAAACATCGCAGATCTGACAAGAAGCAAGATACAGAAATTAATCAAAGAAAATAAAATATTCGTCAACGGATCTATCATCCATAAAAGCTATAAACTTGCAGAAGAAGACATTGTATCGGTAGAGGATTATCGTAAAGACATCCTTGAAGATGACGATCTTATTGCGCAGGATATAGCCATAAAAATCGTTTACGAAGACGACTATCTGATCATCATATCAAAGGATGCTGCAGTCGTCACCCACCCTGCTTGCGGGAACCGGCAGGGCACTTTAGCCAATGCACTTCTTTATCATTTTCAAGATCAGAATAAGTCACTTTCCAGGGCAGGTATCATACATAGGCTCGATAAAGATACTTCAGGGCTTATCATAGCAGCTAAAGATGCATTTGTTCAAGCAGAGATGTCTGAGCAGTTCAAAGAAAGAAAGGTCAAGAAAGAATATACAGCACTTGTATTCGGCAGGTTTGAAGAAAAAAAAGGGACGATCAATATGCCCATTGCAAGATCTAGGACAGATAGAAAAAAAATGGCTGTTATGCATGACAGCAATCGGGAAGCAGTCACTGATTTTGAAATAGTAAAAGAATTTGAAAAATGCACCCTTTTAAAAATTTTGCCCAGGACTGGAAGGACCCACCAGATAAGAGTCCACCTAAGCTATATCGGCCACCCTATTATAGGAGATGTTGTTTACGGCAATAAGTCCTCTCATGAGATCGCGGCTAAAATTAATTTGAAGCGGCATTTTTTACATGCTTCAAGAATAACGTTTTTCCATCCGATCCTAAAAAAAGAGATCGATCTTTCCGATGAGCTTGCAGATGATCTAAAATCGGCACTGGAAGAACTTGAAGATCAAGGCTAGGCGAAGGCTGATTATAGCAATGTTGCCAAGGAGGTCTTCACGAGATTATTATTGTCTACTCAAGGCAAGGGTAGGAACGGATCGTCCGCCATTTAATCACCGGATGCTAAAAGATTGATCCTCGCCCTAAAGGCAATGCAGGATCTTAAAAAAATAGAGAGGCCCTAGGGCCTCTCTATTAGATCTTCTAGGTAGAGCGTATCTCCTGGCGCATGAACAGGATGTAGGAAACTGCAAAACAGATAATAGCCAGTGCAAATATGATAACGATCTGTGGCCAAACCTGTATCAGGCTCTGTCCCAGCGAGATAGGACTTAAAACCATTCTTTCAATATCGGATGTCAGTACCGGCGAAAGGAATAGATGACTCCCAGTAGGAATCAGCAATATCAATATGGATTCATTGAATAAAGTAGCTGGAGATATCCTGGAGATCCCTTTCTGTATGGAAAAGTTCTGCACCTGGGTAGCAAGTGTCGCGTCCTCCAAGGGCGATATGGCATTTGCTATTGCCGAAGCGATAATCGGTAAGAAGAACATAAAAAATAGCCAAATGGCAATTGACACAAGTATGGATGTAGCCGTCTTATCCATGATAACACTAAAAAGCATTGCAAGGCCCATCCAGAATGTTCCATAAAATATGCATATGAATATAAAGAATAAAAGTCTGAGTATCTCTTCAGAATTAGGTGGTACACCGATGATCCTTAATCCTATTCCTGATATGATAAGGACGATGCTTCCTATGATGATGCTCAGGGTTGTTATGCCGGCAAGAAACTTTCCGTTTATGACACTGTCCCTGTATATCGGCTGTGAAAGCAGCCTGCTTAAGTTCCTTGAAGACCTCTCACTGTTAATAGCGTCAAAACCAAAAACAATACCTACTATCGGTATAAAGAAACTAATGAATGTTATAAAGGACGGCAAAATATCGCCTGCGGTCGTAAAAAGCCTTAAGAACACAAAAGCGTCAGTAGAAGCTTGTGCAGCGTCCCTTATGTTTTGGACCGAAACATAAATAGAGGATAATCCTGCCAGGTAAACAAGCCCTAAAAGGATAATAAATTTTTTACTGCTGAAATGATCTGATAGCTCTTTTCTATAAACAGTCAGAATACCTCTCATCTTTAAACCTCTTTAAAATAATTTAAATAAATGTCTTCAAGTGAAAAAGTCTTCATATCCATTTTTATAAGCAAGACATCTTCTGAATTGGCAATGGTCCTTGAGACCTCTTGCCTGATGTCAGTATCAGAAGATATGCTGATCATATTATTTTCGATGGATATGCTTTTTACACTCTTTAGTGCCTTTAATTTGTCTATGACATTTTCAACTTTTCCGCTTATCTCGATATCGATCTTATTTTTACTGTCACCGACAATATTCTTTGCTAATTCATCGACTCTTCCTTCTCCTATTAATTTGCCCTTAGACATGATGCCTACCGTATGGCAAACCTTTTGGACAAGATTAAGTTGATGGCTAGATAGAATAAACGTGATCTTTTTTTCTTTATTGAGATCAGCAATCGTTGCAAGGATCTGATTGGCTACCTCAGGGTCTAGACCTTCAGTAAGCTCATCAAAAATAACTATTTTTGGGTCTTTGATCAGCACATCTGCTATTCCTAGCCGCTGCTTCATCCCCTTAGAGAAATGTCCGACGAGTTTATTGCTGTTTTTTTCCAGACCAACTGTCTTTAATGCTTCATGCACTTTCTTTGGGATCGTTTTAAACTCTATATGATTGAGTTCCGCGGTATAAGCTAGATTTTGAGATGCAGTCATATCTTCATAAAAGCCTACTTTTTCCGGCAGGTAGCCCGTGATCTGTTTTACTTTCAAAGGTTCCCTGGTTGGATTAAAGCCAGCGACTTTCAAGGTGCCTTCCGATGGTTCCGTAAGGCCTAAAAGCATTAATATGATTGTCGATTTACCGGCACCATTTGGGCCAAGGAGACCATAGATCTCACCTTCGGCAATCGATAGATTTAAGTTGTTGACAACTTTAAGAGACCCATACTTTTTTGTTAGGTTTTGAGCTTCTATAATAATATTCTTATCATTCATTTTGGTAAACCTTCAAATTTAATTTTAAAGTAAATCTATCTTCTTCCAAGTCTGGCAAAGATGATGGCGATGCCGATTATTACAATCACGATCACAGCGATACCTACCCAACCCCAGATCGTAGGTGTCAGAACTGTAACTCTGAGGTCGAGTGATTTATTGCTGTTCTCGCTTGAAGATCTTAATGTGACCATATAGTCTCCGGCGATCGTCTTTTCAGGAGGATAGATGATTACATTGACATCTATTGTCTCTCCAGCATTAAAAGTCTCTATTTTTTCAGGAGTAAATCTGATCCTCCAGCCTTCAGGAGCTGTTGATGTAAGGGATAAGTTTTCAATTGCTGCGGAACCGTTGTTCTGCAGCTTGACTGTATAGTTATTATCTTTGCCAGCTGTTACTTTTGTATCAAGCCTTCCTGTTGCGGTGGTCATGGTATGTTCATAGGTTGATGTCACCGTAGCTTTCAGTTCGATGACGGCTTCAAGTCCTTCATTTTCAGCAAAGATCCTGATATCATATTCTCCTGGTTCCATAGACACAAGAGGGACTGCGGTCACTTTAAGAGATTCTTTTCTGCCCGGAGTTAGCTTGATTGCCGATATTTCAACTGATTCATAGGAAGGTTGAATCGCTACAAACCAGCTGTCAGGACTTTCTGATGTAAGGTTAAATACCTTTTCTTCTATTCCCTGATATGTCAGGTCAATATTGAAATTAAAAGGAACTCCTCCTTTAGACATAAGCTCAGGAAATGTTGAACCAAACTGAATGCTTTCAACGATATCTATCGCATCCGGCTCTTCTTCCTCTTGCGCAAATGCCAAGGCAGGGACTAATACTAGGCTCAAAACCATGCTAATGAGTAAAAGAGAAAAAAATATTTTATTTTTGTTTCTTATTTTCACTAATAGATCATCCTTTCCTTATACAAATGATTTTCAATTTTTTTAACTAAACAAAAATTCTATTACTTTACTTGTCATTGTCAATATAATTTATAATAAATTTTTTGAAGACCAATTTAAAAAACCAGCTGCGTGCTAAAAAGAATGCGTGCTGATAAGATGAATCATTGCTTGCTTTTAATGACTAAACGGATCTGTTAAGCTCAAAATAGCTCTTGCTCGATCTTGGGCTGTGAATATGATCCCTATTTCTGAACCGATCTTTAGATCTTCTAAACCCATTTCTCCCAGCACTTCTAAAACATCCTTTGAACCGCCTTCTGCTTGTTTATATTCTATTTTGACGATCAAGCATTCATTTTCTAGTGAGACTATCGGATCTATTTCTACATCACTGGGATCTTGAATCAGCTGATGGACCGTTATCAGGTTGTTATCAAGATCTATTTCTTCTAGTATGGCATATACAAAGTATTCTCCAGCTAGCGGATCCATTTGCCTTATTTCTAATTCCTTATCCATAAAATCTTTTTCCTTATCTTTTTCTTCCTTCGACTGGATCTGATCTTTATTACCCGCATCCTGCTCTTGAGCAAGCTCTGAAGAAGCT
>Ga0351909_1326_pt1 | contig 7660 bp, 9 predicted proteins | sample TotcelHT113001L4_FD_206864 | JGI IMG/M metagenome (GOLD analysis project Ga0351909, IMG submission 206864) | Enriched cells from coal bed in the Powder River Basin, Montana, United States - Total cells T11 rep1 HSBNCT.T11.300.1.L4 ... | reverse complement strand
ATTTCCAGTTCAGTCTCCGTGAAGCGGTTTCCCTGAGATCAACCCAGCCAGTTGTTTCATTTGCGATTTACGCACATACCGAACAACAGTTGGGTCTGCCAGGAATTCTTGTTTTTTCAACCAAGCCATAAAATAAGCACCAATCATTGCCATGCCTCCGATGAAATATGGACGATCCGTTATCCTACGGATACCACGGGCGATCATAAATAACGGATGATATCCCATGCGGTTATTTAAATGATAGATACTTTGCTCGCTGACCAATCCTGACATGCCGCGTTTGGAGGCTTCCTGACACGCAGTTGCAATATCCCATCCGGCAAAATTGCTCGAACCTACGTAAACAACCTTTCCCTGATTGATCAAACTGCCAAAAGCCTGCCATGTTTCATCCCATGGACAATCACGGTCAATGTGATGCATTTGATAGATATCGATCCAATCCGTTTTAAGTCGTTTCAGGCTGCCTTCGCAATGTTTGCGGATTTTATAAGCAGATAAGCTGCGACCATCACTGTTCACTTCCGCTACATTCGCTTTGCGTTTGACTGGATTGAAGACCTTGGTCGCCAAAACCGTCGCTTCCCTGCGACTACCGCCCAATGCAAACCAGCGCCCAATGATTTCTTCTGTATGGCCATGCTCCACATCCCAACCATAGACATCTGCTGTATCAAAAAAGTTGATACCCAGTTCCAGAGCACGATCCATAATCTTGAAACTATCTTCTTCCGACGTGTGCCAACCAAAATTCATCGTCCCCAGGCAAATATTGCTTACCAGCACTCCATGTTTCCCCAAGCGTTTATGCTTAATCGCCATTTTTTTCTCCCTCTTTCCCTCAAATATTGGCTAATTTGAATTATTGAAATGTTTTACAGAACAATTACCTAGAATTAATTATATCTATAAAATCACCATGAATATTAGTAGGGTGCATCCGTGATGCACCTATTTTATGAAAAAAATCTCAATCTATATCACTTGCCAAAAAAAGCGATTAATTTAATTAATCAAACAATAATTAAATACCCTATCTGTGGAGGTGGTTGATTGCATCTTACCAATATTCTTTGAAATGAATGAAAGTAATTTTTTTATTGTTTACATTTATGCTTATTTAATATATAATATAAGCATGAATGTAAAATTAAATCATAAACAAAAAATACGAGAAATGATGGAAAGCCAGAATGGTGTCATTTTCACCTCAGATCTGGCGAAATTTAATATTCCTAGGGAATATTTATCACTTATGGAAAAAAACGGAGAGATCGAAAGGATCTCCAGAGGTATTTACACCAATATTGACTCGCTACCAGATGAAATGTTTTTTATTCAAGCAATCTATAAAAACACAATTTTTTCACATGAAACAGCATTATATCTCCTGGATTTATCAGACCGCACACCTATTGATTTCTCAGTAACCGTTCCCTCAGGATATAACGCTACAGCTCTAAAGGAAAATAGGATAAAAGTTTATTTCATTAACCGAAAACATCTCACTTTAGGTTTAACTAACAGGAAATCGGGGTTTGGTAATCCAATTCGAAGTTATAATATGGAACGCACAATCTGTGACATTGTTCGAAATAGGAATCAAATTGATATTCAGATCCTCAATGATGCTTTAAAAAGGTATGCTTTGAGAAAAGAAAAGAATATTGATTTACTTTACGAATATGCCAAAAAATTAAGGGTTTTTAAAATCATCAGAGAATACATCGAATTAATGCTATGAAAGAAATAACAAGCTTTAAAGCCCAAATCAATAATTTCGCAAAAAAGAATCATATCTCAGCTCAAGCCGTGTTACAAAATTACATGCTAGAGCGATTATTAGAAAAAATGATTTTATCAGAATATCATAACAAATTTATCCTTAAAGGCGGAATGTTAATTTCTTCTTTAGTTGGTATAAGTAATAGAACCACGATGGATATGGATATTACTATTTTAAATTATCCACTCATAGAAGAAAAACTTCATAAAGCTTTCTCTGAAATCTGTTCTATCAAAACGAATGATGAAATTAATTTTTCAATCAGCAATATTTCCCCAATTCGAAATGAAGATGAGTATGGGGGCTATCGACTTGCAATTATTGCTACTTACATGACAATTACTACCCCTTTAAAGGTGGATATTACCGTAGGGGATGTAATCACACCGCAACCTGTGCATTATGAATTTCCTTCTATATTTGAAAAAAAGAAGTTTTCCACATGGGCTTACAACCTAGAAACTATCCTTGCTGAAAAAGTTGAAACTGTTTTACGACGGGGTATCTTTAATACCCGCACGAGAGATTTTTACGATATCTACATCATTTTAAACAAATTTGAGAACTTAATTGATAAAGAATTGTTTTTTAAAGCTTTATTTGCTACCGCTAAAAAAAGAAATTCTCATGAATTAATGAATCAAAAAGATGTCATTCTTGACAGGATAATCACTGATAGTGAAATGCAAAAAAGATGGAACGCATATTGTGGCAATAATTTCTATGCTAAAGATATAGAATTTGATAGTCTTATTTCGAAGATACGAACATATATTTCTTAATTTGAACTTATTTAATTTTTCACTTTAAATCATTGAATATACTTATGTTTTCCGGTAGAAACCCCCGTGGCAGAAGGCCGGCGCACCTCAATCACCCAACAACAACATTACTATCCACCCCCACCGGCATTAACTTCCTGATATTCGGCTGGAAGAGGGTACGCCACGTCTTCTCCTCCTCCCTCGGCGGCAGCAGAATATGCCTCTTCCCGGCTGGCAGGGCAAAATCAAAGGCCAGCTGGATGCCGCCCTGCAACCAGGCACGCAGATCCGCTTCCGGAATACCCATCGGGTGGAAGACCGAGGAAGCCGCCCGTACCGCCAGCTCATAATAACGTGCCCGGTCCACCCGGCGTGGGTCCACCGTTTGCGGCATGTCCCAGGCCTGCACTTCGCCACCATGCATGTACAACAAGCGCACACGCTGCCCGGGACGAATCGACTTGCCGATGGTCAGTAATTGTTGCCCCGCGCGTGCCCCTGCCGTCTTGACGGTGTACTCCTGCGGTTCACGGCTCAAGCGCAACGCCACCAGCAAATCGGTCAGCGGCACCCGTCCCAAGCGCAAATCCGTCAGATGACGCCGCAGAATTGCCAGTGCACCCGGAATATACTCCGGCAGTTGATCAGCATCCTCCGCCTGCGCCAGGTACTCCAGTAATTCCATCTGCATGCGTGCCACCCAAGGAGCTGAATCACGTCGGCGTGCTTCCAGACCGCGCACCTTGAGCGAGCCATCCTGAAAGACACCAAAATAGCGATTGGGTACCGGCACGTGTTCATTCACGCGTGAGGGCAGGAACGCCACCCAGCGGTAGACCCCATCCAGTGAGATCGCCAATCCGGTGCGGGTCACGATTTCTTCCAGCAGGGGTGAGAAATCCGCCGGCTGGTTATAGGCTGGCTGTTGCACCCATAAGCCATCCACATACATATGCAGTACATTAAAGCCGAAATCCTCAGAGGCTTCTTTGGCACGCAGCAGGGCTTCACGCCCACCGGCTGTCACAGCTTCATGTGATTCGATCCGTCCAAAACGGGCATTCTTGTAGCCCAGATAGCCAAAGCAGGTCACCAGCAGCCACTTGTGCGCACCGGAACGCTCGGCGTCCAGTTTGCGGCGTGGATCCCAGCGTGGCATCGAGCCCATGCGGTGCTTCAATGCCACCCGTTTTTCCAATAGCGGCGCTAAGGTGAGTGGAATTAAGCCTTGCGGCTCATCGGAAACCTCGAGCAGGCGTGGTTTGGCAGTCTCCGGTGAGATATTGCTGCGCACCATGATGGCCGGGTACATCGAGACAAAATCGATCGCACCCACATCACGGTGCAGCCCAACGATCGGTTGGTACACCAATCCACCCAGATCAGACTCGATCAGTTCCAGGGCTGTTTTGGGGCGTTCTCCCTGCTGTTTATGCCATGGTACCAGGATATTATTCTCCAGCGCCTTCAGCACCTGCATGGTTGAGATTCCGGTACCCGGCGAGGTGCGCGCTGCCACCTGCACCGGCTGGGCGGTCACGCGTGCCATTTCGAAAATACCATCCAGACCTAAATCACCCCAGAAGGTGGCATTTTTTTGGTCAATATGCCAGCGCCCAAACAGATGGATCTGCTGGCCGCTGTAGATGATCTGCCCATAGGAAAAGTAGGAGCGCTCCGGACGCTGCATATATTTGCGCCCCGGCTCGCGATTCAACGCCAGCTCAAACTGGTTCTTCTCCATCAGTTCGAACAGATATGGCAGCAGCCAGGTATCGCCCCAGCGCGTCAGGATCAGGTCGGGATCCAGGCGTTTGAGGAGCGCCTGCAGGTTGATCAACAGCGGACGCACCGGCTGCAGTGAAAAGCGGTAGGATTGTCCGTTCATCTGCGCACAGATTGCCAGCGGGGCCGAGTGCGCAGGATCACAATCCGGTTCAAGACTCAACACGCGCAATTCCGGCAGTTCCGGATCCAGATCCCAACGCGAGTTTTCCACCACCAGATCCTGAATCATATAAGATTCATAAAAGCGTACCCGACAGCGACATAATGGGAAGGTCTTATACTTCGCCGTGTGGCGGACTGCCAGATTCAGATCGGCATCGTAATAAGTCAGGGTGGGGAATTGATCCAGCAATTGGCGAAAGAGACGCTGTTGATCGGTGGCAGAAGCTACTTCCACTGCCAACAAATCCACCATTTCAGGATGGAAGAGATCACGTTTCTGATCGCGGCTCAAACGCGGGGCAGCGGGATGATCCTTCAGATAGCGCCAGACCTCCCGCAAGCGTGCTGCCGGACCCGCCACATAGAAGGTCACCGGGAAGGGGTGATACAGGCGCAAACGCTCGCCTTTATCACTCAGGAACCACACCACCGCCCCGGCTGTTTGTGTGTTCTCAAACACATCCAGCAACCAGCCGCTAACTTCCTGCATTCAACCCCCGCTGTAAACGCTCAACCTCATCGCGCAAGCGACGCACTTCCTTATGTTCCTCCAGCAGCATCGCCACCAGGAATGTCTCCATCGGCAGCACATGCGTGGCATAAGCCGCAGCGGCAATGTGTTGGCGTGCCAGACTAAGTAATTCATCTAACGCCAGTTGATCGCTGCGTCGTAAGGCGCGTCGAAAACGCGATAATGACTGTTCTTCCTGTAAGAAAACCTGGGTAATGGAGGGTATGGTTCGTCCCAAATCTCACCTTCCTTTCTGTAATTGTGCTGGTTCAGAGGCCTCAAACGCCGGTAAAAGTGCCGGTTGTTTGGGGGGCTGCACAAGATCATCCGGGGACAATTCCGTCTCCAGACGCAGCTCGCCCACCTGCGCTTTCAACATATCAAACAGCACCATGCGATCCATGCAAATGGCGGCTGGTAATCGTGTGCTGACCACCACCGGTGCCAGTTTGCTGAGCTGTTGCAAACGCCAGATCACCTGACGCAGCAAGCGCTGGCTTTCCGGCAGGTTGACATTCTCATCATAGAATGTTGACAACAGATCAAATACCAGGGTCGGGCAGGTAAGCGGCTGCCATTCTTCCAGCAGCACGTCCACCTGATAACAGGTAAACGCCCGCGAAAGCCGAATGCGCTCCAGCACCACACGCGGGTTCTGATGTTGACGACGGATCGCCTCTGCCACCGGATAGGCGTTGAAACGATTACCGGCATCCAGCACACGTAGGTTGCCCTGCAGTGCCAGCCAGGCCGAAAGCTCCCACATCCAGTTGGAAGCGGCATGTTCGCCCATCACCAGTATGATTTGGTTGGGCAATTGAGAGGGGAATAAGCTGTTCATACTCCCATCATAACAATGATAGAAAATATTTTCTATCCCACTTGAGGTGATTTTTCGTTTAAAAACGTTTAGGAAGCGTTCAAAAATGTTGATCTGTGGTGAAAGCTCATTCCCATTGGCTGAAATCCCAATCCGCCAGCAATTGCCGCAGCGCAATCCGGTTGGGTAGCGCAAGTTTTTTGAGAATATTATGCACATGACTGCGCACCGTTTCCGGAGCAATCTGTAAACGTGCTGCAATCTGACTGGTACGGTATTGCAGACAGACCTGAGCTGCCACCTGCTGCTCCCGTTCGGTTAACAATTGCCACTTCTGCCAGGTTTCACGTTCAATTTCCACCGATTGCAGCTCACGCGCCAGCAGATCGGCCGCCAGTTGATGTGGTGTCGAACCACGATAGAGCGCCAACTGCTCCAGGGATAATAATAATTCACCCTCCAGGGCAAACGAACGCTGTGATGAAGTAGTTATCTCCTGACGAAAGAACTTTTGAAAAGTATGCCAGATCCTCATACTTCAATTGTATAGAACATTTGTTCTTTCGTCAAGAGGGGATAATTTATTCCTCTTCTGTTGGACGGATGACGAAGTAGGCAATCACACCCAGGACCGGAATACCGAGAATGATCAGCACCCATAAAGCCTTAGCAATTGATGATAATTTCACATTGCGCAGAGCAAATAAAGCAACAATACTGGCTACAACCCAGCTAATCAGCAGCAAGAAGAAGAAAACTTGCATCAACACGTAACCAAAACCAAATCCATAATGAAACATATTTTTTCCCTTTAAGTCCTTTTCTTGTTTTGATTATAAATGCAAACCAGGAGTTTTACTGTAAACCATACAACCAACCTAACCAGGTTTTCAGTTTTTTCCTGTCATGAGAAATATAGAAATGCCCTAAAGATGAGCTAATGCTTCCGTATTGACGCTTTTTCTGTTCACCAGTAGAATTTCTGGTGAGTGATGAGGCTCGCTCGGGAAACCAAACCGCTGAAAGGCTGATAGCTTCTACCCATGTTTTCGGGTAGATTTTTTGTTAATAGGTCAATGGAAAAAATTCTCTGGATATCATTCGGTGCTGTATTAGGAGCAAACCTGCGCTACTGGGTCGGTGATTGGGCAGCTCAGCGTTTTGGTAGCGATTTTCCCTATGGCACCCTGATGATCAACCTCAGCGGGAGTTTCTTGTTAGGGTTGATTGTCTCCTTGACCCTGGAACATTACATCATCGATCCACGCCTGCGCATCTTCATGATCGTTGGTATTTTGGGTTCATACACGACCTTCTCCACGTATGCATATGAATCAATTGCCCTGATTTCTCTGGGGCAATGGGGGTTGGGTCTCTTCAACCTGATCGGATCCAGCCTGCTGGGTGGGCTCTCCGCTCTTCTGGGGATCTGGTTAGGAAAAGTACTTTAAGTTTTGAATCTTCAATAAAAAAATGCGATAATCAAATCAGAGAATCTGTACCATTTATCCTTCCACCAATAGAAAGGGAGGTTGCATGGAAACACAATCCACAAAAAACGTAAAATGTCTAAAAATTTATATCGGAGAGAATGACCTTTGGCGAGGGAAAGCATTGTTTTTATCCTTGCTGGAGACTTTGCGTACTTCAGGATTGGCTGGAGCAACCGTTACCCGTGGGATTGCCGGGTTCGGGGCACGTTCCCGCATTCACACCTCTTCCATCATCCGATTATCCGAGGATTTACCGCTGGTTGTTGAGGTAATCGATACGATAGAAAAAATTGAAGCTGTTCTGGAAACAATCTATCCCATGGTAAGGGAAGG
>Ga0351909_1194_pt1 | contig 8916 bp, 8 predicted proteins | sample TotcelHT113001L4_FD_206864 | JGI IMG/M metagenome (GOLD analysis project Ga0351909, IMG submission 206864) | Enriched cells from coal bed in the Powder River Basin, Montana, United States - Total cells T11 rep1 HSBNCT.T11.300.1.L4 ... | reverse complement strand
TTGCTGCCTGCTCGCCTGCTCCCTTATCGCCCCCTCGTGTCGTGTTCCCTCGCTCCCCACCTGCTTTCCTCGGTGCGCGTTCCGGGTTCGCCCGCACACGGCAGGCAAGCAGTTGGTGTCCTTGATCCGCCGAGCAGCTGCGGCGAACTGGCCGGCTGCGATCTGCGTCAGAAAACCCGGAATGTCCACCTGAACCGGACAGCCATCCATGCATTTGGGTTTGCGGCAGCCCAGACAGCGCGCGGCCTCGGCCTGCGCCTGTTCTGCAGTATACCCGGTCGGCACTTCCAAGAAGTTATGGACTCGCACCTCGGCCGGCTGCTCGGGCATCGGCACGCGTGGGGACATTTTCTTTTTCGCTTCGGTCATGGAGTTTCGCTCTCCGCCAATTGCAGGTAACGATCGAGGGAACACGACTCGTGGTGCGTATACGATTTCTGCCGAGCCATCAGCAAATCCCAGTTGACCAGATGGCCGTCGAATTCCGGGCCATCCACACACGTGAATCGCGTCTGGCCGCCGACATCCACGCGGCATCCGCCACACATGCCCGTGCCGTCGACCATAATCGTGTTCAAGCTGACGATGGTCTTGACGCCGAACGGCTGTGTGGCCGCCGCACAGAACTTCATCATCACGGCCGGCCCGATCGCATAGACACAGGAAGTCGCCTTGTCGCTGTCGTCGCGCAGCAGTTCCACCAGGGGCTCCGTGACCAGCCCGCGCCGGCCGGCACTGCCGTCGTCGGTGGTGACGATGTGCCGGTCGCTGACGGCGGCCAGGCGATCGGTCCAGAACAACAGTTCGGCTGACCTCGATCCTTGAATCGTAATCACCCGCCTACCGGCTTGGTGCAGAGCTCGAGCAATTGGGTAGATCGGGGCCGCACCCACCCCACCGGCCACCATCACCACCGCGCCAGCGTGATCGAGTTCCGAAGGTACGCCGAGCGGACCGATCACGGCGTGCAGCGATTGGCCTTGCTCCATGCTCGACAGTTTCAGCGAGCTAGCACCGACAACGGCCAGGACCATCGTAATCGTGCCCTGGTCGCGATCGAAGTCGGCAATGGTCAACGGGATACGTTCACCGCTGTCATCGGCCATGATCACCAGGAATTGGCCCGGTAACGCCTTTTTGGCAATCCGCGGAGCCGCCACGACCAGTTCGAAAACCTTGGGGCCCAGCAGGTTTTTCTGTATAATCTGACTCATGGAATTCTCGCTTGCGCCGCCCCATGGAGCAGAACTGCGTCAACTTGGGCAAGTCTCGCCCGCTCTAGAAAAGTGGAAATATTACCGTCTGATTTCGTTGTCCGAAAGCGGAAAAGTGCTGCTTGCGGCGAAGAAAAGACTCGACTCGAACAATATCGAACGTTGCGAATGGAAACTTTCAGGGAAAACAGGCTGCATCCTTGCCTTGCATAATGCACGCCATGAACTCATACTAGCTCGCTAAGGAAAGGATTATATCATGCCACTGTTGGTTGTCGGATCGGTCGCTTTGGACAGTGTACACACGCCTCACGACACACGCGAGGACGTGCTGGGCGGCTCGGCCGTCTTTTTCTCGTACGCGGCGAGTTTTTTCAGTTCCGTCCGCCTGTCCGGTGTCGTCGGCGAGGATTGGCCCCCAGAGCATACTCGCTTTCTGCAATCGCGGCGGATCGACACCAGCGGCTTGCACGTGGTTCCGGGGGGCAAGACGTTTCGTTGGCGCGGCAAGTACCTGCCCAACATGAACGATCGTGAAACCCTCGAAGTCCACCTGAATGTACTGGGCGACGTCGATCCCGTGCTGCCGGACGATTTCAAGCGTTGTCCTTACGTATTTCTGGCCAACGGGGCCCCGCAGTCGCAACTCAAATCGCTGGATCAGGTGATCGGCCCGCGTCTGGTCGTGGCGGACACGATGGACTTGTGGATCCGCGAAGCGCACGAGGATCTGATGAAGTTGTTCCGCCGCGTCGACGGCTTGGTGATGAATGATAGCGAAGCCAAGCTGCTGACCGGGGACGAGAACCTGGTCCGAGCCGGGCAACGGATCCGGGAGATGGGGCCCAAGTTCGTGGTCATCAAGAAAGGCGAACATGGGGCCATGTTCTTTTCCCAGTACGAAACCTACGTCCTGCCCGCCTTTCCGACGGAGCAAGTCGTCGACCCCACGGGGGCCGGTGACAGCTTTGCGGGCGGCATGATGGGTTATCTGGCCGAACGTGGGGATTTCGAGCCGCAGTCCCTGAAGAAAGCCATGGCTTACGGCATCTTGGTGGCCAGCTTTACCGTGGAAGATTTCAGCCTCGAGCGTCTGAAAGGAATCACCCGCGAGGATCTGGAATTCCGCCTGCAGCAGTACCAGCGGATGTTGAGCTTCTGAAATGTGATGTGGCACGAGTGCGTCGGCGGTCACTCTTTCTTCACCAGCGAACTGACCGTAATTCGGCGGTTGCTGAAGTCCACATAACCCGGGTTAAAGCGGAACAGCCAATTGCCCATCGGGTGCCGTCCTAGATCGATGCAGATCGTAACACGGACTTCGTCGGACTGGACGACGGGAACGTCCGGAGGGATACAGATAACGTTCGTGTCACCGAAGGAATACGCAGACGCGTTGCGTCCTCCCGCGTCCGGCTGGCCAACCTCCAAGACGATCCGCACGCCCGAGTCGGCGACGGCATCCACCAATGCGGATACGGGCGGTGTGCCCGGGGGGACGGTCACCGTCGCCACATCGATTCCGTGAGCGCCGTCGAGAACTCCGTCTACTGCCCGCGCTACCTCCTCAATCCCTTCACCCTTGCCCGCCTCGCGCGCGCCGACGATTGCTGCGTGGGTCACCGCTTGGCGAATAAGCAGCGCCACCGTGAATTGGGCCACCGCGAACAGGATGACGACGAGCAGCGGGAGCACCAGGATGAACTCCAGCGTCACCGAAGCATTGCGTGTTGGTTGGCGTGGGAACTTCATCATACCAAAGATCCGCCGTTGCTTTTGCGGCCCATATCATCTTTCGGCAATAAAAGGGCGCACATGACTTTGCAATTCCTATGCCACCGCTCGGGATCGCGGCGAGGTTTACATCGAGAACACCACGTACATCCAGCATAGTTCGCGACTGGCCTCAACGCCCCGGGAAAATGCAGAAACTCATGGCGGCACATGAATTGCTAACCTAGACTTGTCGCGAGGCATCGACGCATTGGTCGCGTCTTGCGCGCTAACGATCGTACACGGTTCCCAGGATCGCAGTGGTGATGGCGACAGACACAAGAATTCCACGCCAGGCGTCTCGACATCGCGAAATGCGTGCCTGCTCGCGCATCGGCAGCGTGATGGTCGAGTTCCTGTTGGTTATGCCGATTCTGTTGATCGTGCTGCTCACCGTAATCGAGTTCGGGATGTTCTTTTCCAACATGCAGCAGGTAGCGTTGGCTTGCCGCGTGGGAGCGGAAGTGGCGTCGCAATCGGGAAGTCTGCCGAATACGGGCCCCGTGCCAACCAACATCACCGACGCCATCGGCCAGCAACTCGGCAGTTCCGGCATCCGTTACGGTGCGGTGATCCTGCAACACAACGTGAACGGCTCAACGTACACGTTAACGACTCCCGACTCTCTGCCCCCATCGTGCAGTCCGCCGCCGACAGATTTGCCTCCGACGCCCCCGCCCGCGACGAATTACGGGCGACTTTCCGTTCGAATCACCATCTGCGTCCCGATGACGGAACTGGCCCCGAATTGCCTGGCCATCTTCGGTTTCGACCTGTCGGGTCGGTATGCCAAATACTCGACGACGTTTCGGTACGAGGGGTAACCATTGGGAATCATGGGAACCAGGAAGCATCGTTTCCGAAGAGAGACACCGATGAACGTTCTGAGACCGCGTGGAAGCGCATGGATACAAGCTGGCGACCGTGCGGCAACTCCGGCGTCCGGCTTTCGAGGGTCGCATCGTCTCCGCCGAGCTTACTGCTCCGAAAATGGGACGGGATCCGGTGCATGGGTGCCCGCTGCCTGTCCTGTTTTCGGAGACTCAAGACGTTCCCGTCGCGGAGTGGCCACGCTCTGGCTGATCGTGTCCCTGCCGGTGCTCTTGCTGCTGGTTTGCTTTATCGTGGAGATCGGCAATATCTGGCTGGCCCGAGTTCAACTGGAAAATGCCTTGGAGTCCGCGGCTTTGGCGGCGGTCAAGGAGTGGGCGGACGCCGGAGGAGGAGATACCCAGGAGGCCCGATTCGTGGGAATGGAGTACGCCGCCGCCAATACCGTGACCGGAACGCCGGTGATCCTGTTGCACAACTACGGCATCGGAAACACGAACCAAAACGCTTCCTGCGCGGGCGATCTGGTGTTCGGTGCCTTGACGAACGACGCCATCCCTTGGGTATTCAACGCCGGAATTCAACCCAGTTGCGGCTTGGGGGAAGTGTTGTTGGATGCCTCGTCCGGCAGTTCGATGCAAGATGCAGGCTCGTGGGGTATCAACTTTCACCCGCCCACTGCTCTTACCCCAGCCGGACTGACCATCTCGCGGGTCGAGATCAACCTGCGTGTCCTGGACCCGGACGCATATTTCGATTTAGTGGGAGCGGATCCGCCCGTCATCTCCAACCGTCCATCAGGCTCGGGGCGTTACGCACTGCCGAATGAGCAGGACGACACGTCAGGACTGGATAGTGGAAGCTTGAATGCTGGGAACGACGGGACGGTGTACACGTGGACAAACACGCAAGTGAGATTCACGTACGACAGCAACTCGCCTGGACGCTTGGTCATCGAGTTTTTCGACAACAACGGCGATCCGAACGATGGTGAGCAGGGCTTCGAACCCGGCGACCGCATCCGCTTTGGAGCGCGCGTCAACAACCTAAGCAGCGGCTCTGGTAACAACGATGGGGACGGCGTCGGTCTGGAACGTGTTCAGGTCACCGTCACGTTTGCCATCTTCGGAACGGACCAGTCGCCGTCCAGCGTGGGGTACTTTCGCGACAGCGAATTCGCCGGCTGCAGCACCCCGAACCGCGAATCGCCGCCTGCCGATATCGATCCCTGCATCGCCGGCAATGTTCCCTACGTATTGCCGCAAGGCGATAGTAATGCAAAGAACAACGACCAACAGTCTTACGTGATCATCGGCGGCGCTGGCGGCAACACGCTCGCGGTCCGCGCTCAAGCGTCCGTTCCCGTCAACAGCATTTGCGGCACGCTTCTGGGAGTTGCCATGCCCGTGTTTCGCGTCTCGGCAACTGCCACGGCCCGGGACGACTGTACCGCCGCCGGGGCAAGCTTGATTCGTGTGCGGCCGGAGAACTTTATCTGTCCGGGCCCGTAGACGGTCGTTCTGCGACGTTCGGCCAGCGACAAGCGTCCACCGCCGCGCACGCTTGACATCAAACGCTTCGCCTTCACCCCGGTTGATTGTGGTGCCTGTCCCTTTTCAGCACACGCGATGCGACCACCCTGCGCCCCCAAAGCCTGCCTGCCCATACGCTGATTATCGCCAGTCGCTTTGCGGCTTGTTATACTATCAGCCCGTTTCTTGACTCAAGAGCAATCGGATTTTGCAAACACCTTACAGGAAGCACGCGATGAGCCCGGAAGAAAAACTGCAGCAATTGCATGTGGAACTCCCTCCCGCCCCCAAACCGGCTGGCGTCTACAAGCCGCTGCTGGTCCTCGGCAACATGGCTTATGTTTCGGGCCACGGGCCGCTGAAGCCCGACGGCACGATGATGAAAGGCCGCGTCGGTCAGGAGGTGGACCAGCAAGGCGGATACGATGCCGCACGGCAAACGGGCCTGGCCGTAATCGCCACGCTGCGCGCCGGTTTGGGCAGCCTGGACCGCGTCCAGCGACTGGTCAAGACGCTGGGGATGGTCAACGCGGCGGCGGACTTCGAGAACCATCCGGCGGTGATCAACGGGTTCAGTGATCTGTTCGCCGAGCTGTTCGGACCAGAGGACGGCGTCGGAGCGCGAAGCGCCGTCGGCATGGGCTCGCTGCCGATGAACATCACGGTCGAAGTCGAGGCGCAATTCGAGTTGAAGCCGGAATAGAACGGTTCAATTCGTTTGCCCCCGGATCACGGGCCCGCTGGTTTGACCATCGGCTCGCGAGGGCGGCACGGCGTCGCGGGCGGCCTGCAGCATCACCGGTTCGCCGGCCCGCGAGGGCTGGGATTCCTGCGTCAAGCGGTCCCAAAACGTCTGGGAGGGACGGTCCAAGTAGAAGACCTGGCTCTGTCGCCGCGGATCGCGTTTCGAGCGGACGATGCAGATGACTTCGGTATCCTCGTCCATGGCCATCACGGCCCCAAGGCTGGCGTGGGCGGCGGGCGCTACCAACGGTGCCGGCGCCGTGTCCGGGATGGCAACTGCGGCAAGGGATGCACCGCCCAGAGGGCCGGACGGCATCTGGGGCGGCATTTGCGGCGGAGCGGGAGCGACCGCGGCCTGGGCGACCGCCGTTTGAGGTGCGTTCCGCTGATACACCCGCGATTGGCCGATCTTGTCCAGGTTGGTGTGCAGCAGCGACAGGGCGGCATAGATGCCTTCGTCGTCCTGGGGATCGGCCAGATTGCAAACGCCGATCAACAAGCCGTCTGCCGAGAACAAGCCGCCGCCACTGCGGCCAATCACCGGCTGGCCTGACGACTCGATATTCGGTGGGCCTTGGTATTTGTTCAAGGCCGTAATGCGACTGTCACGAAGACTGGGCGCAGCCCCTTGATCGCAACCGATGCTGAACACCCGATCGCCGGGACGTGGCTGGTATCCCCCCGGTGCCACCGGGGCCGGCGTCACAGGACAATTCGGGCGGATGGCTACCAAGGCGACATCTTGTTCCAGATCATACGTCAGCACCTCCATCACCTGTCCCCGCACGGGATTTTGCGAGCCCGGCGGAAAGACGTCGACCGACATCGGACCCTGGCCTCGCGACTCGCGGAACAGGTGCCCACACGTCATCACCAGGGCATCGCCTTCGTATACGTCGATGATCGTGCCGGTGCCGAAGGATCGGCCGCCGGCATCTTCGATGCACAAGCGCACCGTGGCCGCCATGGCTCGGGCTCTCGGATCTTCCACACCGACCGCATTCAGCGGTCCCGGCGCAGCGGCGTTTTGGTGAGCGACGACCGGCTGAACCGTCGGCGCTGCTCCAGCGGCTGGTTTGGCGGCTGCGAACATCCCGACCAATTGACCGTGGGACGTCGGCCCCACCGCGCGGCCCGCTTCACGTCCGTCGACGACCAGCACATACGTAGGAACACGGTCGACGCCGAATTGCTGGGCCAGCGACGATTCTTGATCGACATTGACCATCCGCACGGGATAGCCGTCCGCCGCCAGCCGTCGGATGGTCGGCTCCATCGATCGGCAGGGCTCGCACCAGGGGGCATGAAAGTTGAGCAGGACCGGCTGCGCGGGGGCAGATAGAGCAGCTAGCAACGCGAGGGCATGCAAGGCGATCATCGGCTCCCTCCTTGGATTCGATGAACCGTGGAACTTGGGTCAAGGGCCGCAACTGTCGCCCGAATTTGAAATTTTTACAAGACCAAATCCGTGTTCTGTGTAAACTTTCCCAAAACTCGGGCGATTTTTCGATTCGCCAGGCTTACGATGCAACCGACGTGCCAAGGCGTTACGGTTTGGTCATCGTGATTCGATTGACCGCGTTCAAGATGGCCTTGACGGTCGCCTCGACCGTGTCCGTCGAGACCCCGCGCCCGCGATACATGACACCTTGGTGTTCGACTTCGAGCGTGGCTTCCGCCTGGGCATCGCGGCCGATCGAGGTGCTGCGGGCCTCGAAGGCCCGGCAACTGAGTTTGATTCCCGTGATCTTCTCGACCACAAAGAACGCCGCGTCGATGGGACCGTCACCGGTCGCCAGCTGCTCGGTGAACTCCTGCTCGCCTCGTCGCAACGTCAACTTGGCGCACGGCGTCCGCCCCGTCCCACACGCCGCTTCGAAGGCCGCCAGTTGCCACTCGCCGCTGGGGATGCCCAGCAACTGCTGGTCGACCAGGGCCACGATATCGCCGTCATAAATTTCTTTCTTCTTGTCCGCCAGTTCCTTGAATTCGTCGAACAACGTTTGCAGCTGTTCGCCGGTCAAGTGGAAGCCGAGGGCTCGGACGCGGTCGTTCAGCGCGGCTCGCCCGCTGTGCTTGCCCAGGACCAGGTCGGTACGGGCAAAGCCCACGTCCTCGGGACGCATGATCTCGTACGTCGTCCGCTCTTTGAGCATCCCGTCCTGATGGATGCCGGCCTCGTGGGCAAAGGCGTTGCGGCCGACAACGGCCTTGTTCCGCTGCACCTGCAGCCCCGTGATGGTCGAGACCAGGCGGCTGGTGGGGACCAGACGCCGCGTGTTGATCTTGGTGTCGCAGCCGAAGCGGTCCTGTCGCGTCTTCATCGCCATCACGATCTCTTCCAGCGAACAATTGCCGGCCCGCTCGCCAATGCCGTTGACCGTGCATTCGATTTGGCCGGCCCCGTTTTCCACGGCAGCCAGGCTGTTGGCGACCGCCAGTCCCAAATCGTTGTGACAGTGGACGCTGATCACGGCCCGATCGATATTGGGCACCCGGTTCTTCAGCATGGCAATGCAACAGCCCATCTCCGCGGGCGTGGTGTAACCCACGGTGTCCGGGATGTTGACGGTCGTGGCTCCGGCGGCAATCGCCGCTTCGACGACCTCGCACAAAAAGTCGTGTTCGGTGCGAGCGGCATCCTCCGGCGAGAATTCAACGTCGTCGCAGTATTGAACGGCCCGTTGGACCCCGGCCACGGCCCGTTGGATGATCTCTTCGCGAGTCATCCGCAACTTGAACTCGCGATGAATCGCGCTGGTCGCCAGGAACACGTGAATTCGCGGCCGTTCGGCTTGCTTGAGCGCTTCCCAAGCACGGTC
>Ga0351909_1295_pt1 | contig 9301 bp, 6 predicted proteins | sample TotcelHT113001L4_FD_206864 | JGI IMG/M metagenome (GOLD analysis project Ga0351909, IMG submission 206864) | Enriched cells from coal bed in the Powder River Basin, Montana, United States - Total cells T11 rep1 HSBNCT.T11.300.1.L4 ... | reverse complement strand
ATGACACCGCCCCGGCCTTCGCTCGCCACATCGGTCCCCCCACGGCCCGTTCCACGCGCGCCGCCATGTTGATCTTAGCTCCGATCCGGCTTACCGTTCCGGCAGCACGCGTGTCGTTCACGGCCCGGAATGTTGAGCGACGCTTCGCCGGAGAACACGCCCGAAAGGCACCTCCCTGGCGTGGCAGCCAGCGACGAGGGCCCTGGCCAATCCTGGCCGAACTGGATTAACGGTCAGGTTACGCTCACCGGAATACCAGCGCAACTTCCAAGACACTCCGTCGGACGGGCTGTGGTCCGCGAGAACGATTCCTGCTCGCCGCTCCGGCGGATCACGTCGGCCACGCCTCCGCCACGGGCGGCAGCCATCTCTTCCAGCTTGGTCGATGCCTTGCTGCCAATCCGCAAAGCGCGGTGGAACGACGATCATCAATCCCGCTCAGCCTGCAACAACTCCCCACGCCGCCTCGCCGCCGCGAGCAAGCCCACCGGCCGGTCGCTCCCGCGCCAAACACGCATGGTGCGGATGACGCTCACCGCCAAGGGCACGAGCCCGCCCACGGCGGATACTGCGCAGGGGCAACCTGGATTCGCCTTCGTCGCTCCTGTAGGACGCGTATCCTTCACGGCCGGGAATGTCGAGCAATGTCTCGCCCGATGGTACGCCCGAAAGTCGGCTCCCCGGTGTGACCACCACCGACGATGGACCGGGCCGATCCTGATCGAGCAGGCTTGACGGTCAGCGCACGCTCACCGGGCGGGCTCCGGGCGGAACTTCCGAGACCCTCTCGCGGACGGTGTGTGGACGGCAAGAACGATTCTTGCTCGCCGCTCCGGCGGATCACGCCGGCCACGCCTCCGCCACGGGCGGCAGCCATCTCCCTCGAGCTTTGATCCTGGGACCATACCGGAACGTCTGACGGAACGACGAGCAACCACGCCGCTCCGCCTGCAACCAACTCCCAGCGCTACTCCGCCGCCGCGAGCAAGCTCCCGGCCGTTCGCCCCGCGCCAAACGCGGCATGGTATTGATGGGCGCTCACACACAAGGGACCTTCTATCTGTGGCGGAAACGGTTGCCGCGGGAAGGTGCATCGTCGGGTGCGGTAGGGAGTGTCCTTGCTCCAGAAGCGATGCGGTCGACGGGCGATGCTCAGCGAGTCGCTTCGTTCGTGGAACTGTCGCTCACGGGCAGGGCGGCGATGGTCGAGATCGAACTGCCCAACGGAGCGGTGGTGCGCGTTCCCGCGGAGCACGAAGCCACGCTACGAGTGGCGATCGGCGCCGCTGGCGAATTGGGAAGCAACGGTCGGGACACCGGCTTGCAGGAGGTGCGCTCATGATCAGTCTTCCTGCCAGTGTTCGCGTGTATCTCAGTACGGCTCCCACCGACATGCGCAAGAGCTTCGATGGCTTGTTCACGTTGGTGCAGCAAGTCTTCCAACGTGATCCGCTGGAGGGGCACTTGTTTCTGTTTCTCAACCGCCGCCGCGATCGGCTGAAGATTTTGTGGTGGGACCGGGACGGGTTAGCACTTTTCTGCAAACGCCTGGAATCGGGGACCTACCAATTGCCGGTCGTGAGCGAGGGACTGCCGGGCGCCGAGATCGATGCGACGCAGTTGGCGTTGCTGCTCAACGGTGTGGACCTGCGTTCGGCCAAGCGCCGCAAGCGTTATTCACGCGTGACCTGAGTGCCACAATTCCCGCAGCTGCCAGAGGCGATCCGGGTTGTCAGACCCGGGTCGTCTTTTTTTTGCGCGGTTCCTTCCATCTGTCGGCAGAAATTTCTGGAAATTTTTCCCTCCCGAGGCGCACCCCCTCTTGCGCGATTTCGGAAAACGGGTACAACCTGCCGCATGTCCGAAACGCTGATCATTCCCGACGACTTGGAGACCTGTCAGCAGCTGCTACGCGAGCTGTGGGAGGCGCATCGTCGGCTGCAGCAGATCCATGCTGAACTGTTGGCGACCTGTACCAGCATGCAGGATTCTCAAGAGAAGCTGCAGCAAGAGAAAGCGACGCTGGAAGAGACGATCAAGTCGCTGATGCATCGCTTGTACGGACGGCGGAGTGAACGTCTGCCCAGTTCTCCCGATCAGTTGCCGTTGGACTTCGGCGAGGGCGAGCCGATCGAGGTTGTGCCGGACGTGAGCGCGGATGAAGCGATTGTCGAAGAGTACCAGCAGAAGCGCCGTCGGCGGCGCCGAAAGAAACCGCTGAGCGGACGTTTTCCCGATCATCTCCCGCGGCGTACCGAGCGGATCGAACCGGAACTTCCCGCAGGCGTCCAGCGGGAAGACTGCGAGCTGATCGGTGTCGACGTGGTGGAGATCTTGGACTTCGACCGGCCGAACTTGTGGGTCCGTCGCCTGGAGTATCCCAAGTACAAGATTCCCAGCCAGCCGCAGCTCAAGATCGTACAAGGCGAACGGGAAGCGAATCTGATTCCGGGCGGCTCCTTCGGGTTCGGCCTGGCCGCCGAGGTCCTGTTCAACAAGTTCGGCCTGCATCTTCCGCTGTACCGGCAGCAAGATCCCTTGACGCAGTTGGGCTGGGTTCCCAGCCGTTCCACGTTGAGTCAGATCATCGCCAACGCCGCCGAGTTGCTGCGTCCGCTGTACTTGCTGGAAACGCAACGCATCCTGGCTTCGGCGGTGGTCAACACCGACGATACGCCGGTGACGCTGCTCACGCCGGGCCAGGGGGCGGGGAGCCGTCAAGCGAGATTTTGGATCTACCGCAGCAACCAGGTCGGAGCCTGCTACGACGCGTTTGCCTTTACCGACGATCGGACGCGTGCCGGCCCGGACGAATTCCTGAAGGATTTTCAGGGGACGATTTGTGGTGACTGCTACAGCGGGTATGTGAACATCGAGGACGTGACGGGCGGCCGGATTGTGTTTTCGGCCTGCAACGCGCATGCGCGCCGCTACGTCCACAACGCCCGCGAGCAACAGCCGCAGTTGAGCAGCCAGGTGCTGGCCCTGTATCGGGCATTGTACGACATCGAGGAGCGCGGCAGCCGCGTGGACGACGTCGCGCGTTTGCTGTTGCGGCGTCGCGAGAGCGTGCCGTTGATGCGCCAGTTGGAGACGCTTCTGGACGGCCCGTTGGCCCGCGGGTTGTTGCCCAAGAGCAAATTGGGGACGGCGATCGGCTATCTCCGCAACCACTGGGACGCGCTGGCGCGGTTCCTCAGCGATGGCCGTCTGCCCATCGACAACAACGAGGCGGAACGCGCTCTGCGGCGGATCGCGGTGGGCCGGAAGAACTGGCTGTTCATCGGCTGCCACGAAGGCGGCGAGCGTTCCGCCGTGATCCTCACGGTGATCGCCAGTGCCCACCGCCACGACCTGGACGTGTGGGCTTACCTGCGGGACATTCTGGAGCGGCTCGCCAAGGGCGAGACGGCGCTGGAGCTGTTGTTGCCGGATCTCTGGAAAGCCAGTCACCCGCAACAGGTGCGGACGTTCCGTGAAGAGGAACGGGAACAGCGTGGCGAGAACCGCCGTTATCAGGCGGCGAAGCGCCGCCTGGAATCGCTGAGCTCCTGAGGGGCGGCGCGGTACCGAGGGAGGCCGCGTTCTGCAACGGGACGAACGCTTCCTCCGTCATTTGCTTCGGCGGCTCTCTCGAAGGCTCACGCCCACCGCCACGGGAAAGGCCGGGCCGTTGCTGCCGGGCACCGGCCATGGGTTTCACGACCTTCGCGGGTGATTCAAGGTGAGCCGTAAGCACCGGCTGTTCGTCGGCGGCCACGAAGGCGGCGCGCCTTCCGCTGTGATCCTCACGGTGATCGCCAATGCTCACCGCCACGACCTGGACGCGTGGACTTACCTGCAGGGGAATTCTAAAACAACTCGCCAAGTGCGGAACCGATCCGGCGCGGCTCTCGCCGGATGTTTGCAACGTCACTCCTCGCAACATGTACGCACGTTCCGTGAAGAGGAACGGGAGTTGCCTGCCGAGAACCGCCGCTATCAGGCCACGAAGCGCCGCCTCGAACCGCTGACATCCTCAGGGATCGGCGACGCCACGATCGAGCGCAACGTCGCCGACTCGACGATCATTTCCCCATCGCCTCCTCCGGCGGTCTCCGTCCCAGGTCGACCTCCGCCAGGTAAAAGGCCGCTACGTGCGCTGTCGGCCACATCCCTGGCCCCTACGATGTTCGCGAGTGATTCTGCAGTCGTTAGCACTTCCTGCGCCACCTCGCCGCAAGCTGGCCTTCGCGCTACTCACGCCCGGCCTCGGACCAAGCGTCCTCTCCAGCTTACCCGCGGACCACCGCCCGCCTCCGTCGGTGTCGGCGCTCCGCTTCGCCTGCCCAGAGCAACGCCCGTCCGAACGTGGAGCCCCTGCGTCGCAGAGCTCTGCCGAGCACGTCACGCCCGCAGCCAAAATCCCGGAACCAAGGGACGCACCTCAGATAACGGACGCCGCCAGATTATTGAATCGTAGCATCCTGCATAAGCATTCACGACGAAAGCCCCTGGGTCGTTATATCGCGCCGAAGCGCACAATTCCGTAGAAGCCTAGGCGGTTGGGCCATCACGGTAATCCCAACCGCCTTCGGACGGCGGCATCGTCGATCGGATACACGTCTTCCTTGGGTGTCAACAGTTTGTCGAATTCGCCGGCCAATACGTGCTGATGCTGTTCATGCACGAACTCAGAGATGTCTTCGATGCTGACGATCGAATCGCGAGCGTAGTTGGCTAGTACTCTGTAAGCGTCGAATATTACCGTCAGCGAGGGACCGTCGGCCGGCGTGGCGTGACAGTGGGCGAGTCGGCTTGGAGTCAGGATTGCGGGGCGAGACCGGCGGCGTCCGTTATCTGAGGTGCGTCCCTTGGTTCCGGGATTTTGGCTGCGAGCTGGGTGCCTCATTCGTCGCACGCTGGCCGTGCGTATTGTATCGCCTGTGCGGTGCCGAGCCGCTATCAAGTTCGGCCGAAATCACGGCGATGCAACATGAGGGAAGTGCGGTAATTCGCTGCGTTTTCATGTCGGCGGAGTTTTTTTTTGACCCCCAGTGAAGCTATTGAATAACCTTACGCGTGCCGTTATCCTTTTCTTTGTTCCCAGTCGAGGATTTGGCTCATTAAGAGGGTGCCGTATGAAGAACCCCAACCGGATCATCGCAATTCTCGCGGTCACGTGCGCCGCGGTCAGCGTATGCCCCAAGGTTGCGAAAGCCGAGTACGTGGAGGAGAAGGAGGCAGAACAGCAAATCTGCTGGATCCAACTAAGTGACGACACTTGGATTCAGTTGCACTCAGGTTCAGGTCCAAACGGCTTCAGGTATCAGCTAAACGGAGAAGAGACGAAAGCTGCGGACGTATGGATCAACTACCTGGACGATACGGCGCGCCCTATGAAGTGGAAGAAGGTTGGGTCATGGGATCTGAAACAAACGCCTGACAGTACACGTCTCGTCATTTCCGGTATCGTTGCACTTACCGGCCCTGTTGCATTGAAGACCGTCGCCATGCCTTTCACGCGAGACCTTGAACATGCGGCGAGGCTAACGCTTTACACCGAGAACGTAAGAGACGACGCAAAGGACAACTCATTCATCCAGATAGAACGGGCGCGGCTGAAGAACGGGTTCTCGCTTGAAGACCTGGACTGGGGGGTCGTTGTACACGCCACGTTCCGGAATAAAGGGCACGGCGTCTACGTGACTCGCTACACCGACATGGTGTCGTTTCGAAAGACGGAAGGTCTGGGGTTCTTTGACACGGCTGGCAAGTACCCGCTCGGCCTTGGTTTTGAGCTCGATAACGGACTCGAGGTTGTGTACAGCCCCGAGAGACAGGCAATGGCGCAAGGGGAGTTCGGGCTGTATAGGCTGAAAGGCAGTGATGGCAAAAGGGAGGTGTTGTTCGAGGCAGTCCCTTTGATTGCCTTGCGGGATCTATGGAATCTTGGTCCCCTGTGGGAATTCGACACCCTGCGCCGAGAGGTAAGGGACGGGCGAGAGGTAAAGACATTTCTCGGCATGATCGAAGGACCGCACGGCCGCTTCGATAGGCTTGCCCGCATGACAATCGTAAAGACAACGCGGGGCGATCCGAACGTCAGGATCTTCTCGGTGCGAATAGAGTTTGCCGACAACACGATCGACCCCTATAAGCGGAACCCCTTCACGGATCAACCGCTCACATGGAAGCCGCACCTACTATGTTTTGGTGAGAAGGACGAGGCCAACAAGGCAAGTGGCGAGAAGCCTGTGATGATCATTCTTTACAACACTTATTGGAGTTACGATCAGCTCAACTACTCGACCGTCGACGATGAGCACGGCCAGTAGAGGCGAAAAGAGGACGCAGCCAATAGTGTTCGGCACAGCTGTCTGTCACACATTTGGGACTTTTCTGCGCGAGTTCTCGCCACCGTGGTCGCACGGCCGCCAGTCATTCCCCGCGACCGGCCCGTTTCAAGTCTCTTTTCCTGTTAACCCCGCTGTGGCAGTTTCGCAGCCCCGAACAAACTGACAATCTGGTTAACACCAACCGAGACTTTCCTGTTAACCAGAATGTCCCAGTTTCGTAGACGGTTGCTTTCGTTTTGACCCCGACCGAAAGGGACTCGAACTCATTAAGTAATTGCCAAATAACGACTTACAGCTTTGAGAAAAGAGAGTATTGTAACGAAGAGGGTTCCTTTCGGGGAGCTAATCCAATTTGCGAAATTGCAGCCGACAATCCGGTTAACACCAAACGCCGAGAGCGAAAGCACCCGGCGTTTTTTTGCGTTATCCCAATTCATGGAAAGGACTTACGTCAAGGCGGGTGCGTTGTGAGAGTTTTCCACCGACGGGCGTCGGCCCCACCGATATTCTCCGTTTTTCCGAACACCCGCCACAACTCTCGCGATCTCCGTTTAACAGACCCCTTTGGGTTAACAACCCGGTTGGTTTCGGCCACCGGAGGCAGCCAGTTGCGGAAATGGCACGCTGTTCGGCCCACGTGCCCCGCGTCGAGGCAATTGGACCGCTGACGCCAGGGTAGCCACCCGACGCCACTGGGGCCAGACTGTGGCGACTCCGTTGTGTGTCCGCTCATGCGAGTCTGGATTCTGGCGTCCCCGTCGAACCGCATTGACACGGCCCGTGTCTTCGGCAACAAACGGGTTCTGAGGGGAAGCACCATGAGAACAGCTCGGGTTATGGCGGTGGACCGGGATCTCTACACTGTCCGGCCAACTGGCGGCGAGGATATTCAGGCCAGGCTGTCAGGACGATTTCGGCATGAAGCCGAGGATGCGACGAAACTCCCCTGCGCAGGCGACAGGGTGGCCGTGGAGATTTCTGCCGAAGTGGGCGTGATTCACGATGTCTTACCGCGTGATACGGTCCTTCGAAGGAAACGGCCTGGGAAGGATATCGACTTCCAGCTGATCGCTGCGAACATCGACGTTGCTTTCGTTGTTCAGGGCTGCCACTTCGATTTCAACGTCAGGCGATTGGATCGGTACCTCGTGGTCTGCAGAGATGGCGAGATCCGCCCCGTGATCGTTCTCTCGAAGACCGATCTCATCACCGAGGACGAATTGACTGGCGTTATCCAGAGGATCCGGGACGCTGGAATCGATACGGAAATCCTCAGCATCTCGAATGTGACCGGGGAAGGGTTAAGCCAATTGACCGATATGATTGAGCCGGGTCTGACGTACTGCCTGCTCGGATCCTCGGGTGTTGGAAAGACGACACTGATCAATCGATTGCTCGGCACGGATTACGAGACGCAGGCATGCTCGGCCACGGGGCAAGGAATCCACACGACAACTCGGCGTCAGTTGATCGAGATGGGTAACGGGGCCTATCTCGTGGACACACCGGGCATGAGGGAACTTGGGATATTGGACGCCGATGACGGGATCTCGGAGAGCTTCCCAAATATCACCGACCGAGCGGCAGAATGCCGGTTCTCCGACTGCACGCACACTCATGAACCGGGCTGTGCGGTTCGCGGCTCCGTGGACGAAGGTGAATTGGCCAGCTACCACAAACTGGTACGAGAAAGTGAATGGAACGCCCAGACGTATCATGAGCGGCGGCTGGCCGATCGACAATTCGGCAAGCAATGCAAAGCGATCATGAAGCACAAGTCTCGCGACGCGTAGCGGTCGGTAGGGAAATCGATGCGATCCTTGCTGCCCAGCGCGAGGCGGAATGCACCTCAGGCCCCGTGAACAAGCCCCGGTGAGCGACTGCCGTAAGTTGTTGTCCTAAAATGACTTGTGAATGTCGGCTGTTAACCGCTCAGTCGCCGCTGAGCCAGGGCCATTTTGAGCTAATCCAATTTGCGAAATTGCAGCCGACAATCCGGTTAACAGAAAACGCCGAGAGCAAAAGCCCTCGGCGTTTTTGTGTTATCCCAAGGAATACCAAAGACTTACGTCGACGCATCCGCAAGCCGAGAATTCTCTGTTTTCTCGCCAAGAACCGCCGGCGACGCTCCCGCTGGAACTCACCCCCCAGATTTACCGCCAGAATTCTCTGACTCTCTGGTTAACAGACCCCTCTGGGTTAACAACCCGGTTCGGTTCGGCCCCCGAAAGAAACCAGTCGCGGAAACGGTACGGGGGTGTTGAAACGTGCCCCCCTTTGCAAACCATGTACCGCTGGCGCCACAGCCGCGACTTCCGCCCGTGAACGCGGCACGGGCGAACTTGGGTTGATTCGGTGGCGACAGAGCGGCACCAACCGGGCGGCTACGTCACCTACGTCGCGACGCCGGGGCCAACGCGGACCTCGCCTGCAGGCCGCCACACGTGCGAAGACTGGGCGAACATGGACGGGAATGGCCACCAATGTGGTAACGCTCACAGGCGGTGTTAGCCGGATGGTAGATTGCGATTCGCACTGAAAATCCGTCCATGTGGGCGATCACCAGATGGCGTCCAATATGGCGATGGTCACAGGCGGTTCCGGCCGGAGATAATGAGCGTGAGCGCGATCCGGGCGGAATAATCGGCAGAATTTGAGCAAGCTGCCTGATGGATTCAAAAAAGATTCCCTCGCGAAGGTTGATCACTCGATCAAGGTCCGCGAGGGATGTACTCCGTAGAAGGTTTCGCAGACTTCGGAGTAACGTACGTCACTCCGTGCCCGCGTCGCGACGCCGGGGTTACTTACAGACCACAGATTGACACGCGACCGTGGACTGAGGCACAATCCCCTAAGCTGAGACAAAGCCGTCGGACACGACGGACTTGTGATCAGGGCCGCCGCAGGCCCTCGATGTCAGGGCAGCCTGTGTTGGTGATGCCGCACGGAGTGAGCGTCAGCCC
>Ga0351909_1256_pt1 | contig 10035 bp, 10 predicted proteins | sample TotcelHT113001L4_FD_206864 | JGI IMG/M metagenome (GOLD analysis project Ga0351909, IMG submission 206864) | Enriched cells from coal bed in the Powder River Basin, Montana, United States - Total cells T11 rep1 HSBNCT.T11.300.1.L4 ... | reverse complement strand
CGTATTCCGAGCATGGATGGAATGCGTTTGGGAAGCATACTGGCGCCGCCACAATTCACGACCGTCGGCGGCAGACAAGCAGACCACGTAGCGGGTGGCAGTGGCCGCATCGGCACTGTTCAGAAAGATCTTATCGCCCCACAGCACGGGTGACGAGTGCCCCACACCGGGCAAGGCGACACGCCATTGGTAATCGGCTTCGGTCCAGGTGGCGGGCAGGTCTTTCGCCTCGCTCAACCCCATCCCGTTGGGGCCGCGAAAACGGCTCCATTCCTGGGCGCGCAACGCTTGCGGCGAGAGGCAAGATCCGCCGACAACGCAAATCAGAGAAAGCAAAAACAATCGCATGGAACGTCGTCCTCGTGGATGGGGGAATTCCGAGAAAATCAAGGCCGTTGGCATGCTGCAAGTATACCGCACGCGGCCAAGTGGGACAGCGGGGCGGCTGATTCACACCGCCGCAACACAGGCTGTTCGGCCCGTGGGTAATGGAGCATGTGCAGATTCTCGCCTACGCCCAAACCCGCAACGGCTCGGCCGTCAACTGGACGCCGCAGCCGTTTTCCTCCGGGTAGCGGCAGACCCCCCGCTGGACGCTGACTCCCGTCGCGATGTCTTGGGCTAACAGGACCGCGCCGTCCATGTCCACATAGTCCAGTTGCGGCAACAACTGGGCGATGGCCGAGATGCCGACGGTCGACTCGGTCATACAGCCGACCATGACTTTCAGCCCCAGCTGGCGAGCCCGCGCGATCATCCGCCGGGCCGGCGTCAGGCCGCCGCATTTGACCAGCTTGATGTTCACCCCGTGAAAACAACCATGGCACCGCTCGACATCCGCCGGAACCCCACAGCTTTCGTCCGCGATGACCGGCAACACGCATTCGGCGGCGACGTGCCGCATCTCTTCGTCGGCGTCCGCCGCCAGCGGCTGCTCGATGAACTCGACATTCAAGTCCCGCAACGCCCGGGCGTTGCGCAGCGTCTCGTCCGGCGTCCAGCCGCAATTGGCGTCGACGCGGAACGCGGCGTCGGTGTGTCGGCGCAATTGGCGGACGATCTCCAAATCGTGCGGCGTGCCGAGTTTGATCTTGTAGACCGGCCAGCCCGGACATTCCTCCAACTTGGCGACCATTCGCTCGATCGTGTCGATGCCGATCGTATAGTTGCTGACGGGCAGCCGCTGCAATGGCAGGCCCCACAGGCGATAGACGGGCGCGCCGGCCGCCTTGCCCCACAGGTCGTGCGCGGCTTGATCCAAGGCGCAGTGCGCAAAGGGATGCTCACCCAGAGCCGGCTGGAGCACATCCCAGAACGCGCTCGGATCGCCCGGCAACCAACGTTCGATTTCCGACTGGACGCCGAGCAGCGTCGCCGCCATGTTCTCCAGCGTAGCGCCGTAATACGGATTCGTCGTCGCCTCGCCGTACCCGTGCAGACCGTCGTGTTCCAAGTCCACGATCAGCGTCTTTTGCACGGCGACCGAGCCGCGGGAAATCGTGAACACGTGCCGCAATGGCAGGTCGAATTCGTACAGGCGGAGTCTCATGAGGCAAGTTCCTGCTTGAGCCGTAGCACGGCGTCGGCCAATTCGCCGGGACCGTGCCGAAATACGTCGCACACGGGCAAGCCGAACTCGGCGCGGATCCGCTCGCGTTCCGTTTCGGCTTCGTCCGCCGACAAGCGGCGGCTGTTCATCGAAATGCCGACCACGCGGCACGGCTGGTACACGCTGGCGCAAGACTCCGTCAATTGCACGATGCGGCTCATGGGCGGCAATTGGACGTGCGGGGCGCCCAAAGGCGAAGTGCGGCCGGCTTCGTAGCAGAAGATCAGGCCCTGCGGCTGGCAGCCGTGCAACAGCCCCAGCGTAACGCCCGAGTAAAACGGGTGGACCAGGCTGCCTTGCCCTTCGACCACGACGATCTCATGATGCTGGTTGTCCAACACCAGCTGCTCGGCGGCTCCGCTGATGAAGTCGGCCACCATGCAATCGATCGGATACCCGTCGCCCTCGACGATGATCCCCGTCTGGCCCGTCGCGGCGAACTTGGCGTCGTACCCGCGGCGTTGTAACTCGTGGGTTAACTCGACAGACGCGATCATCTTGCCCACGCTGCAATCGTGGCCGACGGTGTGGATGCGGAGGCATTCCGGCCGGAACGAGACGGCTTGCGACACGCGTTTCAGCGGGCTCTTGCGGACGTCGATCAGCCGCACGCCCCGGGCCGCAGCCGCCGCGGCGAACTCGGCGTCCGCACACAAGAAGTCATGCATTCCGGACACGATGTCCAAGCCGCGATCGATGGCCCGCAACATCAGCGACCGCCATGCGGGCGGGATCCTGCCGCCCGGGTTGGCGATGCCGAACAACAGCGTGCGGGCGTGCGGCGCTTCGTCCAGATCGGACACAAACGGCACGTCGCCGACCCCGAACACCTCGCGGCTGGTCTGGCCCGCCTGAGTGCTGTCCAACAAGGCGACAACCTCGTCGGCACAGTAGCGGATCACACAGACCGCCGTCTTGGCGGCGATCGGGTTGGCGTAACCCTCGGTCAGGATGATGAACTTGCGGTTGGGCATGGTATTAAGAGGGCAGAGGAATGGGGAAAGCGAATATGGGGCAAGCGAATGTGGGGCAGCGGAATCCTGTGCAAGGGGTTAATCTCTTGCTCGCCATTCCCTTGCCCGCCATTCGCTTGCCCATCTCGCGCATCACCACTTACTGTCGCGTGACTTCGTGGAACCGGTCCAGCAGCCGCAGCGTGATCGGGCCGGGGACGCCGGCACCGATCTTGCGGCTGTCGACCTTGGTCACGGGGACGATTTCCGCCGCGCTGCCCGTGAGGAAGCACTCATCGGCGATGTAAACGTCGTGCTTGGTGAGCGGCATCTCGCGGACCGGAATGCGCTGTTCGCGCGCCAGTTCGATCACCACGGCGCGGGTGATGCCTTCCAGAATGCCCGCCTCGACCGACGGCGTCAGCAATTCGCCTTTGCGCACCAGGAAGATATTGTCACCCGTGCATTCCGCGACTTCGCCCTTCTGGTTCAGCATCAGGGCTTCGACACAGCCGGCCTGCATGCCCTCGATCTTGGCCAGGATGTTGTTCAGGTAGTTCAGCGACTTGATCCGCGGGCTCAGGGCCGCCGGGTGGTTGCGCATCGTGCTGACCGTGACGATGTGCAGTCCTTTTTCGTAGTACTCGCGAGGATACAGCGTGATGGTGTCGGCGATGATGATGATTTCCGGCGAACGGCAATGGTTGGGGTCCAGGCCCAGCGTGCCCGCGCCGCGGGTGATGACCAGCCGCACGTAGCCGTCCTTGATCCCGTTGACGGCAACGGTCTCGTTGACGGCTTGGGCCAGTGCCTCGGGCGTCACCGGGATCTCCAGCCAGATCGCTTTGGCCGAGTTCCACAATCGCTCCAGGTGTTCCGGCAAGCGGAATACCTTGCCCCCGTAGACGCGCATGCCCTCGAACACGCCATCCCCGTACAGCAAACCATGGTCGTAGACGCTGATCTTGGCGTCTTCCTTGTCGTACAATGTTCCGCTGATGTAGATCTTGAGAGTCATGATGCACCCTTCTGTCGCCCGCTGTGCTACGCCACGCGTTCGACCAGCCCCTCGACCAACCGCACCGTGCGGTCGGCCAGGGCGGCAATCGCGTTGTCGTGCGTAACCATGACTATAGTGAGGTTTTGCCGCCGGTTCAAGGATCGGAGCAAATCCATGATTTCCTGGCCGGTCTGCCGGTCCAGGTTCCCCGTGGGCTCGTCGGCAAGCAACAATTGGGGGTTGGTCACCAACGCACGGGCGATCGCCGCCCGCTGCATTTCGCCTCCGGACAACTCTTTGGGCTTGTGGGTCAAGCGATGCGACAAACCGACCAAGTCCAGCAGCTGCCGCGCTTCCTCGACGTGCTGCCGTTTGTTGAGCCAGTAGCGCAGCACGCCCTGGCCGATCATTCGCGGAGTCAGCACATTCTCCAGCGTGGTCAATTCCGGCAGCAGGTGATAGAACTGGAAAATCATCCCAAAGTAGCGGTTCCGCAGCACATCGCGAGCCTGTGACGGCAGATCGTCGATCCGATTCCCCTCGAAATAGATCTCGCCCGCGTCGGGTGCGTCCAGGGTGCCCAGCAGGTGCAGCAGGGTGCTCTTGCCCGAACCGCTCTGGCCCACCACGGCCACAAACTCCCCCTCGCGGATCGCAAAATCGACGCCCCGCAAGACAGGGATGATATGCTTGCTCTTGCGATAGCTCTTGAACACCTTCTTGGCGCTTAACAGCGGCCCCGTATCGTGTCCCCGCGGCACCTCGGCCGCCGCCAGTGTCTCCGCCCGTTCCAAGTCGTCCAGGTTCTGAAAGCTGGCCAGCAGAGCGCCCGGCCTGGGGATGGGTCGCTGCAGGGGGGGAGTGGTGGGAGCGTAGGTGACGGAAGGCATGGCGTTTTTGTCCTTGCAGGAGTACTTGATCATTCGTATCGCAGCGCCTCGACGGGGTGCAGCCGTGCGGCGCGCAAGGCGGGCAGCACGCTGGCCAGAACGGCGATGGCAATCGCGCCGGCTACGACCAGGACCACCGTGAGCGGTTCGATGACCGCAGGAATCTCCTGGAAATAGTAGACCGTCGGGTCGAACACCTCGCGGCCGGTCAGCCATTCCAGTCCGGCAGCGATTTCGTTGATGTACATCACAAACAGCAATCCGCCGATCATGCCCACGCCGGAGCCCACCGTTCCCAGCGAGAACCCGTAGCCGAGAAAGATGCTCATGACTCCGCCGCTGGGCGCACCCAACGCTTTGAGGATTCCCACGTCCCGCGTCTTTTCCACCACGATCATAAAAAACGTGGCCAAGATGCCGAAGCCGGCGACCGCGATGATCAAAAACAGCAAGATGTTCAGGATCGTGGTCTCCATCTGCACCGCTGCCAGCAGCGGGCCCTGCATATCCTTCCACGTTTGAATGCGATACGCATACTGGTCGGCCGGAAAGCGGCCGAGAAGCGCGTCGCGCGCGGCCTGCAAATTGCTGCCCGGCCGCAAGCGAATCTGGATCGAGGTGACGCTCTTGACGCCGCTCTGCGGGTCGATCATGCCCCGCAACCGCTGCAACTCGCCGAGCGGCACAAAGGCAAAGCTGCTGTCGTACTCGCTCATTTTGCTTTCGTACAAATCGACCACGGTAAACTTGGCGCTCTGGGCCGATGGCGCTTCGCCCGACGGCGGAGCGGTGGGAAATGTCAAGTTCACGTCGTCGCCGGGCCGGCATAGGAAATAGTCGCGAACCACGCTGTCCGTGTCCCGATGCCGGACGCTGGCAACCATCAAGCCCAGGATCACGCCCGTATGCTGCTCCTTGGCCTCGTCGAACACTTCCACGCCTTCGGAAGCCGCCGCCGTGGCGCCGTAGGGATCGCTGGGCACGCCGCCGTACGGATCATCGGGCACGGTCGTCGGTTCGTCAGCCCCCGGATCCCGAGCCCGCCGAGCCGCTTCGATATGCCGCAATTGCTCCTGGACCGCCCGCTCGTAGGCGATACGGTTTTTCCGGTACAGCCAGCCGGCATCGGACAGTCGTCCGTCGTAACCCTGCTCGCGGAGCAGGAAGCTGAGTTTCGACTGGTTTCCCGGGTGCAGCAGGTACTGGCTGAAGTCGCCGACCTGGGCATACGTTTCCTCGTCGATGCCGATCAAATTCACCTGCCGCGTAATCCACTGGCCGCGGACTTGAAAGCTGAGCATCGCCGGAACTTGGACGGTCGAAGTCATGCCGACGACTCGATCGCCCAACTCCTTGCGAATCTCTTCCTCGTGCCACTGCGGATCGGGCAAGCCGCCCAGGCTGTGGCTCTCGAAGACCAAATCCGACAGGATGCTGTGCAAGCGTTTATGCATCTCCTGGGTAAAGCCCTCCATCACGCTGTTGACCACGATCAGCGTCGCCACGCCCAGCGTGACGCTGATGATCGAAGCCAGCGCGATGTAGCGCGTGCGCAGATATCGCCAGGAGAGCAGCAGTTTGTACATGGCCAGTCCTTTGGCTCGGTTTCCCCTCACGTCGTCCTGCCACCCGTGACAGGATTCGCCTTCGTCCCCTCACGTAACCCCGTCACTCCGTGACAGATTTAACCCCGTCACTCCGTGACAGGTTCCCCCGCGTCACGAACGGACGCTTCCCCCGCTTCCGGACGCAGCAACGGGAACAGGATCACGTCGCGAATCGAGAGCGAATTAGTCAACAGCATTACCAGGCGGTCGATGCCCACGCCCAGTCCCCCAGCAGGCGGCATTCCGTGCCGCAAGGCCCGGAGAAAATCGTGGTCCATCTTGGCCATCGAATCCTCTTCGGGCAGCCCTTCCAACTGGGTTCTGAACAGCTGTTCCTGCAAGTCCGGGTCGTTCAATTCCGTATAGGCATTGGCGATTTCCATGCCGTGAACGAACAACTCGAACCGCTCGGCGATCTGAGGATTGTCCCGTTTGCGTTTGGTCAGCGGGCAGATGCTGGCCGGATAGTCGATTACAAACACGGGGCCGACCAGCGCGTCCTCGACCCGGGCCTCAAAGACGTCGCTCTTGATTACGTCCGGATGGCGGTTCGCCGTTTCCAACCCCAGCGATTTGGCCAATTGGGCAACCGCCTGGGCATCCTCCGGCGAGATCCCCGTATGCTCGCGAAACAGGTCGTGGTACGTCCGGCGGGCCAGCGGCGGCGTAAAGTCGATTTCCAAGTCGCCCCACGGCAGGCGGTACGGCGCGCCGATCGCCTGAATCGCGCCGATAATGATCTGCTCGGTCAACTCCATCATCGTCTCATAGTTGCCGAACGCTTGGTAGACTTCGAGCATCGTGAACTCGGGATTGTGCTTGGGACTGACCCCTTCGTTGCGGTACACTCGCCCCAGTTCGTAGACCCGTTCCATGCCGCCGACCAGCAGACGCTTGAGGTGCAATTCCAGGGCGATCCGCAGGTACAGCTGAATATCGAGCGTGTTGTGATGCGTGACAAAAGGCCGCGCGGCGGCGCCGCCGGCGATCGTGTGCAGCGTGGGGCCCTCAATTTCGCAGAACCCTTCGCGGGCCAGCGTCTGGCGGATGGAATGGACGATCTTGGTCCGATTCAGGAACCGCGGCAGGACGCCGTCCGTATAGTTCAAATCCAAGTACCGCATCCGCTGCCGCAGCTCTGGGTCCTGGATGCCGTGGTGTTTTTCCGGCGGCGGCTCGATCGCTTTGCACAGAAAGTGTAGTCTCTCGGCGAAAATCGTCAGTTCGCCCGTCTTGGTGCGTCGTAATTGGCCGTCGACTCCGACCAGATCGGCCAGATCGAATTGGCCGGCCAGCGCAAATCCTTCCTCGCCGACCTGTTGCTTGCCGATGAACAGCTGGATTCTGCCCGTCCAGTCCTGGATGTTCACAAACCGCAACTTGCCCGCATCCCGCTGCAAGACGATGCGACCCGCCGCGCGGACGTGCGGCCCCGTCAATTCGCCCGGCCCTTGCTGCTGCATCCACGTGCGAAAATCTACCGGCTCGGGACCGTCCAGCGGGGGCAACTCGATCTCTTCCCCGCTTTCTTTTCGCAACTTGATCTCTCCCGCGCGGGCTCGGATGTCGCCGATATAGGCTCGGTTGTCAAACCGTCCCCCCCAGGGGTCGATTCCCATCTCTGCCAGCTTGCGCAGTTTATCGCGCCGGGACGCTTCATGAACTCCCGGAGACTCTCGATCCGCTTGCCGCGGTTCTTTTTTTGACATCGCAACTTGATATTTGGCTTGAAGTTAAGGACGCTGTCTCCGGTGACGGTGGCGGCCGGGAATTGCAGTGGGCCACATTCTAGGAAAAGCTGTGGGGTGGTCAATGTCAGAAAGGATGAGAAACTCGCCAAGTCGCGTCGATCGGGTCAAGTTGCGCTACTCGTTTTCTCGATCGCTGGGCTATAATGAGCCTCACGCGGTACGAGTGACAATTTCTGACCAGTTCCAGACGGAGAAACTGCCATGCCTCGGGGAAGAGTCTACGAGAATGCGGCCAAGTCGATTGGCGACACCCCCATGATTCGGATCAACCGACTGGTTCCCCCAGGGCAGGCCACGGTGTTTGCCAAGTGCGAGTTCTTCAATCCACTGAACAGCGTCAAGGATCGCATCGGCGTGTCGATGATCGAAGCGGGCGAGCGCGATGGCTTGATTCGGCCCGATACGCACATTATCGAACCGACCAGCGGCAATACAGGGATCGCACTGGCCTTCGTCTGTGCCGCCAAAGGCTATCATTTGACGTTGACGATGCCCGAGTCGATGTCGGTCGAGCGGCGGGCTCTGCTGCGGGCATTAGGTGCCCATCTTGTGTTAACCCCGGCCGCCGAGGGCATGAAGGGTGCGATCGACACCGCCGCCGAGATGGTTGCGCAAGAAACCAACGCCTGGATGCCGCAGCAATTCGACAATCCGGCCAATCCCGCCATCCACCAATGCACGACGGGCCCGGAGATCTGGGAAGACTCCGGCGGGGACATCGATGCGGTGATCGTCGGTGTCGGCACAGGCGGCACGATTACGGGAATCGCCCGCTACATCAAACCGCGGAAGCCGGACTTTCGGGCCATCGCGGTCGAGCCCAAGAATTCGCCGGTCATCAGCGGCGGCGCTCCGGGCAAACACCGTATTCAGGGCATCGGTGCAGGGTTCGTGCCCAAGAACCTCGATACCTCGATCGTCGACGACGTGGTTCTGGTCGACGACGAAGATGCCTTTGAAACCGGCCGCCAATTGGCCGCTCAGGAAGGCATCATGGCCGGGATCAGCAGCGGTGCCACGATGTGGGCGGCCATGCAAGTCGCGGCGCGTCCCGCGTTCCAAGGCAAACGCATTGTGGTGATCATGGCCAGTCTGGGCGAACGTTACCTGTCCACCCCGTTGTTCGGCGGCCTAGCCTCATGACCGTTCCGCTCGCCCCCCCGCCCCGCGACAAGATCGGCGTGATCGTCGTGGATCACGGCTCGCGCCGCGCCGAGAGCAATGACATGCTGCTGCGCGTCACGGCTCTGTTCCAGCAGCACAGCGGCTATGCGATCGTCGAACCGGCGCACATGGAGTTGGCCGAGCCAACGATCGCCACCGCTTATGATCGCTGCATCGAGCGAGGCGCGGAACTGGTCGTGATCCACCCCTATTTCCTGTTGCCAGGACGGCACTGGAGACGAGACATCCCCGCACTCGCTGCCCAAGCCGCCGAGAAACACCCCAATGTCCCCTTTCGGGTCACCGCGCCGCTGGGCCTGCATCCGCTGATGGCGGAGATCATGGCGCAGCGCGTCGCAGACGCGCTGGAGGGGTGACGCGGACCGCTTTCCCTACTTTCCAAGTTCCGCTTCGATCGCTTGAATCACCAGCGGCTCAGTCGGCTTGGTGCGCGGCTCGAAGCGAGCCACCACTTTGCCGTCGCGGCCTACCAGAAATTTCTCGAAATTCCAGCCGATCTTGCCGGCCCCCTTCGGCTGGGTGTCCAAAGCTGTCAAGTGTTTATACAGCTCGCAGGCCCCGTCGCCGTTGACGTCGATCTTTCCGAACAGATCAAACTTGACGCCGTAGTTCGCGGAACAGAACTCGCGAATCTCATCCGCCGAACCCGGCTCCTGCTGGCCAAATTGGTTGCAGGGGAATCCCAACACGCACAGTCCCTTGTCGCCATATTCCTCATGCAACGCCTGCAAATCCTTGTACTGCGGCGTCAACCCGCACTTGCTGGCCACGTTCACCACCAACAGCACTTTTCCCTTGTACTGCTCGGCCAAATCCACCTCCCTGCCATCCAAGGACTTCATTTTGTAGCCGATGTCCGAAGCCGAAACCGCACTCGCCAGAACCGCCATCACGACACTCCCCAATACGACGCTCGACATTTTCATCATCGAATTCTCCCGTTATCTCGATCTTGTTGGATCCAACACGCATTAACATCCACCGATGTTTTTATAGGGACGATGGCGCGTGCCGAGTAGGGTGTGAATGGGAAATCTACA
>Ga0351909_1278_pt1 | contig 10344 bp, 6 predicted proteins | sample TotcelHT113001L4_FD_206864 | JGI IMG/M metagenome (GOLD analysis project Ga0351909, IMG submission 206864) | Enriched cells from coal bed in the Powder River Basin, Montana, United States - Total cells T11 rep1 HSBNCT.T11.300.1.L4 ... | reverse complement strand
CGAAGTGAGCCGCGATGAGACCGCAAACGGCGTCTGCCTCGGGGCGATGGGCGGGATTCGCACAAGGGGTCACGGGAACGGAGTTCTGCACCGAAGAGCCGCCAGAGCGCCGGCTTGGCTTACGGCTTGCCTCCGGGCTGCAAGTTGATCATGTCGGTTCGCCCTTGACGCAGCTCTTCCAGGAGTCTTGCGATCGCGGACGCGTCGAAGCCCTCGACGGCGGAAGTCTTCGGCAGCAATGCGAGCAGTTCCTCGTAGACTCGGATCGCGTCGCCGACTTCCCCTTGCTTGGCCAGCGCAGCACCCAAATTAACCATCACACGCACTTGATTCGCGGGGTCCGAGTCCGGTTGTCGCCGCAGACCGGCGAGCACTTCGGAAAAAACCACGCTCGCCTGGGCATAGTTTTCTTGCTGTAAATACGTGCCAGCCAGTTGATTCTGCAGCAGCAATGTCCGCGGGTCGTCAGGACCGCACAGCCGCCGATAAACCAGCAGCGCCTGCTCGTACAGCTCCTGCGCTTCCGGCAACCGGCCCAAGCGACCGCGGATCGTCGCCAGGGCTGTCAGGGTCTCGGCCGTCTGCAAATGCTCCGGGCCTAGTCTGCCTTGCCGTGCGCGCAGTACCTTGGCGAACGTGACGTCGGCCTCGGCGAACTTGGCGTGATTCGCCAGGGCTTGCGCCAGGTTGTTCAAAATCTCGATGGTCGAGGGGTGGGTGGGTCCGAGGACCTCTTCGGCGGCCGACGCCGCTTCGGCCAGTTGGATGGTGGCGACAGCGTTGTCTCCCAACTCCATTCGGATCGCGCCGACGTTGTTCAGAATCGCAATCGTGCTGGGGTGCTTGGGCCCGAGGAGTCGCCGGTAGGCAGCGAGCGACTGTTCCAGCAGTTGGATCGCTTCCTGGCTCCTGCCCTGACCACCCAAGTTAACCGCCAGGTTGTTGATCGTGGCCAACGTGTCGGAATGCTCTTCTCCCAGCACCCGTCGCCGAGCGGCCAGAGCCTGGCGATGCAGGGGCTCGGCCTCCGCGTAGCGTTTCTGATGATCGAGATTATGGGCGAGGTTGCCGAGCGCTCGCAAGGTATCTGGATGGTCGTCGCCCCCCTTTCGCCGCCGGATAGCGAGGACTTTTCGCAACAGCGCTTCGCCTTCGCGCGGCCGGCCCTGCTCGCGCAGGGCGTGGGCCAGGTTGGACATCGTCGCCAGGGTGCTCTCATGTTCGGGACCCAACGCCGTCATTTTACGTTTCAGGTTCTCCTCGAGCAATCCCTGGGCCTGCGAGTGCTTTCCCTGACTGAATAGATTTGCGGCCAAATTTCCCGCAGCCTCCAACGCGGTGGGATGATCGGTCCCGTAGTTGGCCTGCAGAACGGCCAGCGTTTTCTCTTCGAGCTGCTGTTCCTCGGCATGCATGCCCAACGCATGCAAGGTGACACCCAGATTGAGGGCCGTTTGTAGCGTCGTCAGGTGTTCTGGCCCCAACAGCCGAACCTGCAGTTGGTGGGCTGTTTGCAGGTGCTCCAGAGATTGGTCATACGACCCCAGCGCGTGATAAGCCTGTCCGAGGGCCGCGCGGACGGCGGCTTCGGTTCGCGGTTGTTCGGGAAAGGCCGTTCCGACGCGGCCACTTGCGCCGTCCAGCACGTCTCGCACCGTCACTTCCTGGCCCAGATGGCGTCCGGGCTGGCTGGCTCGGATCATGTCCAGCACCAGGAAATCGGTGACGGCCCGGGCCTCTTTCGCCGTCTGTTCCTGCTCAGCGCGCACGGCTTCCGCTTGTTGCCAGTTCTGCTGGGCTTGCTTCCGCTGCTGCGCTTCGCGAGCCAGAGCGGCCCGGGCCTGCTGACTGGCGTGGCGTTCGCGGGCGGCCAACCTGGCGTTTTCCTGCGCCCATCGCCCCTTCTCCTCCGCCACAGACAAAGCCCGATTCTTGGCAGCGTTGACCCAGAGAAACGCGATCAGGATCGTCAACAAGATCATCAGTGCCGAGACGCTCGTGGCCAGTGAGACCGCGGGATTGCGCCGCGCCCATCGCAGCGCCCGTTCCGCAAGGGTCACTCGCCGCGCGTGGATGGGGCGATCCGCCAGAAACCGGGCCAGGTCGGCTGCCAAGTCGGTCGCCGTCTGGTATCGCTGCGCCGGTTCCGCAGCCGCGGCTTTGTGAATAATCGTCGCCAGGTCCAGGGGAATTCGCGGGTCTGCCTTGCGCAGGCCCGGAATCGTCCCGCGTTGGACTTGCTCCACCAGCCCATCCCGCTGCGAGGCACTACGCGCGGGGCCGAGGACGGTCATCTCGTACAGCGTCAAGCCCAGGGAATAGAGGTCGCTGCGCGCATCGGCAGTTCCGCGGAAAGCTTCGGGAGCCATGTAGCGCAGCGTGCCCAGCACGTCGCCCGACTCGGTCAGACTCTCGACGTCGGCGCGTTTGGCCAAACCGAAATCAGTCAACCAGACCATGCCGTGAACGTCCACCAGCAGATTGGACGGTTTGATGTCTCGGTGCAACATGCCCTGGCCGTGCGCGTAAGCGAGCGCCTCGGCAACCTGTTGACCGATCCCGGCGACGTTCCGGTAGTAGGGTGTCCCGGCATGCTCGGCAATCCGCGTCGGCGCCAATTCGGGTACGGGCGGGTTCTCTGACGCGTCCCGAGGCACGGCACGCGGCTCACCCGCTCCTGGGTGCGGTTCGAGTTCGGCCGCACCAGTCCACAGCGACCGGGCCACGTCGGTGACACTGGAATCACCCGGCGAATTCTTTGTCGCGGCTTGCAGGGCGACCGTAAAGCCGTGACGCAGCCGATCACATTCAGCCAGGATGATATCCAGCGAGTATCCGGGGAGGTACTGCATGACGATGAAGTGGATCCCCTTGGCCTCGCCAATCCCGTAGACGGACGCGATGTGCGTGTGATGCAGCCCGGCCACCGCCTGAGCCTCGCGCTGGAAACGCGCCAGGCGTTTGGCATCCAGGGCGGCCGCAGCCGGCAGCACTTTCAGAGCCACGCGTCGGCCCAGGGAGACCTGCTCTGCTTCGTAGACGACTCCCATGCCGCCCCGGCCAATCTCGCGCACCAAGCGGTAATCGCCGAGTTGGGGCGGCGCGCTCCACGCGTTCAACTGGGACGGCAGACCGGCGTCCGTTTCCGTTCGTTCGCCTTCTCGCTTCGCATCTTCCATCAAGGCTACGGTGGACAACAGGTCGCCCAGTTCGTCGGCCAACTCAGGATAGCGGCGGAGATACTCGTCCACCAATGGTCGCGGGCCGCGCCGGCACTCCTCGACGAACGCATCGACGATCGATCCCAGCGGACTGTCGTCCAGGCATTTCTCAGTCACAATTTCTCCTCCGCCGCGCTGCCGTATGTTTCCAGCAGTATTTCCCGCAACCGCTTCAGGGCGCGGATGTATCGATTGTGGGCCGCCGTGCGGCTGATTTCCAGAACATCAGCCGCTTCCTGGTTGGTCAACTCCTCGAAATGCCGAAGCAGCAGCATTTCGCGGTCGATGTCGGACATGCGGTTCAGTGCCTCTTCCAACGCGACTCGGCGTTCCGCTCGCTGCGCCGCCTGGCTGGGCGAAGTCTGCTGCCCGACCAGGACCCGAGCCAAGGCCAGGGAACTGGCCTCCGGCAATCGCCCCTGATACAGCCCAACCTCCCGCCCCGGATCGCGCGACTGCACCCCCAAATGATGCCGATGGATGATTCCCAGTCTCCAGAGCGTAAGGTACCGCAGCCAGACGAAGAACGACATCCGCGTGTTTTTGAGGAAATCATCCGCCCGATTCACCACATCCAAAAACGCCTCCTGGATCACGTCCGAAGGGTCGACCCGTCCCCGCAGACAGCGATCCAGCCGCAGGTCGACCAGTTTGTGCAAACGAGGTCGATACTTCGTCAGCAAGCCGTCGAATTCCCGGCCGTCCGCCAAACCGGCTGATCGCAGTTGTTCGAATCGTAGCCGATCCTCGTCCATCGTTCTTACCTCTTGTTTCAGTATGCAAACCAGAGCCGGCAAGCCACAGCTAGGAGTCTGTCCGGGAAAGATTTTCCCTTGTTTGCCAATTGATGTTACCTACGTTCCGCAGGTCATCAAACCAATATCTTCCGGATTTCCACGTGGGGCAACTGGGCGGATCAATGGGCGTATTCAGCGGGTGAGAGTCCCAGGAGCTCGGTGATTTGGCATTGGCAGGCTGATTTGGTTCACAGTCTGGACATCACTTTCTGGATTCAGTCAAGATCATCCGTGAAATGTCAGCAGAACAAGGCCATCCGAGAAGGTGGCCTTTTTTGTTGCCAAGTACTGGTTTTGTGCGACCCGCGGATGACACCCCAGCCATTTCCACACGGCAATCCAGCGGCGTCAGTCGGCAATTCGGACGCACGTATCCCGTATTAGGCAGCGAAGCCCCGAACAGCCGACGCGACGCTCGAACCGCTAGTCATCATCGTCGCCCGTAACGGTACTCGCTCGGCGACGACGTCTGTAGGTTCCCCGTATTTCCCGGTTTACTTCGATTAGTGACTATCGCTCGCGAATCACTTGGGATTCCAAGCCGCGGCGCTTCCTTTTGTCGCGAACGGTCGCCAAGCGGTCAACAAGGCTTCGGCCAAGTCCCATCTGGTGCTCGCGGCACAGTTGCGTCAAACGCTTGTAGTCCGCCGCGTAGGCTTTCCACCACAGCACGCTCACCGCGCCGACCTGCCGCACCGATCCCAGGTCGACCATCAACCACTGCGGGTCGTCCTCGCGCTGGTCGGCCCACCAACTGCTGTGCGGGTCGCCGTCCACCGCGGCTTCGGGCGGCCCGCCGTGGGGGACGGTGGTAGGCGGGGACTGGTAGACGGGGACAGCCAGCCTTTGATGGCGGCGCGGCGTAGGCTGGCGTGTTTGCCACATCGCTTGGGGCTTGGCTTCGGATGGGAGAATGGGGGCCATGGCTGTGAGGTGTCGCACGGTGTTGTGCGTGCTGGATCGCGGCCGTTCGGAAGGGATCTTGCCGGTCTGCGGCAGCGGCGCTTGACTCGCCCCAAGCGACTCGAGCCATCAAGCCCCTGAAATACACCCTTCTGAGGAATTTCCCGTAGTCGCCCTCGGCCGTCACTTTCCGCCAGGGCTTGATCCCCACATGCAAGGTGGAACCTGTGTACCCGCACGTGGCGGTAAGGATGCTGGCCGTCGCCATCTTGCCCTTTCTCCGAGACGCGCTTCCGGTCTCGGAGAGACCGGTCTACGTGGGTTTGGCATCGGATCGCGGAAAACGTGCGGCCAAAGCCTACGGCGCTGGCTGCACCCCAGATGGACTTTCGGCGGGCAACAGGCGATAATGATAGCGTGTCCTGCTGGGCGGGGAACCGCAGGACGAAACCGGTGGAGCGAGGAGTTTTCGATGAGCGTGGCCACAAGCTATCCGCATATCCGGATCGACGAGGAAGGTGCGGCGCGACTCGGCCGGAGCCGCTACAAGGTGCTGCACCTGGCTGGCGAGCACTATCACTACGGCTGGACGGCGGAGGAACTGCTGCGGCAGCACTCGGATCTACGGCCGGAGGAGGTATACGCGGCCCTTGCGTTCTTCTACGATCACTTCGACGAACTCGTCGCGCAGATGAATGCGCAGGAGGATGAGCTTGCCGCCCTGCGGCCTCAGCCCACGTGGTCGCGTGCCGAACTGCTCCGCAGGCGAAAGGGAGTTGCGTTGGTGGCGGCCCAATACTCCATGGACGTGCATGTCCCGGCGGCGATTACCGCGGGTCTCCGTCGCCGCGGGATCGACGTGCTGACAAGTCAGGAAGATGACACTCGCGAAGTCGACGACGAGGTGTTGTTTGCCGCCGACGAGGTCGCGGTCGTGCATGTCATGAATCGCGTGGTCAGGCGGTGTTTTCTGCTGGGAGACGATGCGGTCACGGGGGCTTCGCTTCCTCGGCTCCCGACCGGTTCCTGTCCCCGCTGGAGCTTGACGAGCATGGCAGCGAACCCGGGCCGTGCGTCAATCGCAGCGGTACTCGGTGCAGCGACAAAGGCTTCTTGCCCGTCTCGGTGGCGGCCTACCTGGAGTTGCTGGACTGGACCGCACGCCAGACGATGCCCGGCAAACGAGGCTCGACGCCGTCGGATGTACCGCCCATCCTGGAGCGGCTGAAGGTTTCGGCAACGACTTGGTGGGAGTTGGTAAGCAATTTCGGGCGTTTGTTTCCGACCGTGACAGGGCACCCGCGGATCGTTGACACCACGCGCAGCCGGCATGGGCACCGCCGCTTCCACCTCACCGCGCGTGTCCGCGAGTTGTCTTGTTGCCCGTGGCCCGGTAGCGATTGCGCTCCGATCCGCTTCGCAAGCTTGTCGTTGCAGCAGAATCGCCCGTGGCTCGGCGCCAATCAGCCAGCCAGCGAAGGTGCGATTCAAGGCCCATCAGCTGATCTTCTCCGCTGCCGTTGCCTTTGTCAGTCTCTCACTTGAACGACGGTCGTGCGAGTCCACATTCTTTTTTCCTGCATCACATGATGCTGCCGGCCGATCAGACCAAAGGGCGGCCCCATGATGGGTTCACCTAAAAAAGGTGTCCAGATATCCCCTGCTGCAAATGTGTGTCCCCATGCCCGCCACACGGTCAAGCGTAAAAGGCCCCCGTTTGCTTCCTTCTCCGCGTCCTGAATCGCCAGCGCAAAGCTCTTGCGGGCATCGTCGATGAACCGTTCGCCGCCCGTGCCGAGAATCACATCGTCCACTTTCAACACGCCGTCGGCCGGCGACTCTTCTCCAACGTGCGTGACCAGAATCTGCCGGCTGGCCGCGGTGGTCCTGCCCTGAAGGCCGTCAAAGTGCGTTGCCGGCCTGTGGTGAATCCATCCGCGGAGCCCCGTGGCGCCGAGGTTGTAGGTGAGTTTGCGGTCCACCGTGTCGATCGCACCGGGCGCGGTGAGGTCCGGCGGCGATGATGCCGCGAGTGCGCCGGCGGTCACGGCCAGGACAAACAGGGTGGAAAGAAGGGTTCGTACTCGTGGAAGGTTCAACATAGGGTCATGTCTTTCTTTTGAGGTGTTATGCCATTTGCGGTTAACGAGCCGTCCTCGCCGCTGAAATCGGCACCTCGCAGAACGTCAGCGCCGCGATGCCGTTGGCGCCGTCGAGCAACCGGTCCTGGCTCCACGACTTGCTGTCGAGGTACGTGATGGTTTCGGCCGTCGAGGCCTGTTTCAGCATCAGCGTCAGGACGTTGCCGGCCACGGCCCCAGAGGCGACTACGCCGTTTTGGCCGTCCAGGTAGAACTCGCTGGCCAGCGCGTCCTTCCAGACCACCGGCTGGTCGAACTCCAGGGCAATCGCGTCCCTCGCATCGCTCGTGTAGTAGGCATGCTTCAGATCCGGGGGCGTGATGGAGCCGACCGGCGGCTTGCCGTAAAAACCCCGCTCGATCAGCGGCTGGATCATGTGCGCGAACTCCGACCATCCGGCCAGCGGGTAATGGCAGGTGCCGGGCGGCCGGATGCCCAAGGTCGACATGATGCCCATGTTCGCGTACAGTCGCGGCAAGGTTCGCTGGACTTCCCGCAGCCGGTTGTCCGATCCGTCGCGGCCCATCGAGCAGGACCGGGGCCAGATCTGGTAGACATAGTAGCGTTGGAGATTGGGAAAATCCTGCTTCCAGCCGGCCGACAAATCCACGAAGTACCGTTGGTAGGTTTCCCACCCGTAACCGTCGCCGGGGCCGTCGGCGCCCTGGTCGTTCTCGCCCTGGTGCCAAAGCACGGCGCGGATGCCGTGCGTAAGCCGCGCCTCGCGCACCCGCCACAGCAGCCGGCCGTAGATCGTCTGCAAATCCTCGGGTTCTTCCGGATTCCGCTGGTGCTGGTCGATCCGCGTCCCGCCGACGGCGCCGTTGATGATGCAGATGGGAACCTGCTGGCTTTCAAGCAGGCGTTTGGCCAGTTCCATCCCCCACCAGCCAAGCTCGGCCCGATGCTCGCGGCGTGACGCCGCATGGGCCTCGCCTCGCTCGAACTTCCAGACCGGGTTGCACCACAGGGTTTGCCCTTGCTTCTGGTGGTACTCCAGGTCTTGCGGAGAACCGTAACTTCGAATCCACGGGCTGGTCTCGCGCGGCGATTCCTCGCCGGTATCCGTTGCCAACGCATTGGACTGGCCCTGGATGATGTAGGCGTCGCCGCAGACGATGTTGTCGGCCCGATGCAGGACGGTCTCCCGGCCGCCGCGACGCGCGCCGAACTCGACGCGGTACTTGACCAGGCCGGGCTTGAGCTTCGCCGACAGCGCGTACTGCGTGCCGTCGGCGAGGTCCTGCGTTCGCTGCTGGTACGGTTGGCCGTCGCAGTAGACCCTCAGAAACACGTTCTCGGCCGGTTCGTCCAGGGTGCCGTGGCAGTGGAACGTCCCTTCGTTCGCGTCGTCGCGGGCATAAAACTGGTTGTCCACGGGCATCTCGTCGGCGGTCGGCTTGCGATGCACCCACGCATCCACGGCGGGTTCGGTCACTGCGATGGCGGCGGTCGCCGTGGCCGGCTCGCCGCCGTTGCTGACCGTCGCCGTGATGGTCAGCGTGCCGCTGTTCTGCGCTCGCTTGAGAACGAGCTTGCCGGGGGCGGTTTCCTGGATGACCGCCATGCCGGAAACGTCCCAAGTGGTCGTCAGATCGGCGGCGTCGCGATCCTGCAGTTCCTGGAGGTTGCTGATCGTGGGCAGCAGTTCGAGGGTCTGACGCCCATCCCAGGCCGCCGGGGCCGTGAGTGCGACCCTCGGTTCGGGAATCGCTTCCCGGATCGTGACGGGGATGTCGCGTGTCCTGACGCCGTCGGGGTAAACGGCCCTAAGGCGGACCGTCAGCGAGGTATCGCCGGCAACGCGGCCGGCCTCGAAACGCAAGGCAAAGCGGTCCACGGCCGCGAGGGTCTCTTCGCCATCCTGGCGGATGACCCAGTAGACTTTCTGTGCGCCATCGGCCTGGGCGGCGATTGTAGCGCCGGCGCCCTCCCGCACGATCAGCCGGTCGGGCGAGGCCGAGAAGGCGGTGCCCTGCTGGACGATAGGCCCGACAAGGGTCTGCAGGCGCTTCTGGTTTTCATACTCCAGTCTGACCCAATCCGCTGAGCGGGCTACCCGGGAGATGCGCACCTCGTCGATATCGCCCGTGAAACTGTAGTTGTTGTACCAGCCGCCGATCCACAGCCGGGACGGGCTCTGGATCGACAGGGGGGTGCCCCGTGTCGGCCCCCGCCCGGCGAGGGCGCCGTTGACGTAAATCCGGGAGTCGCCTTCTTGGTAGGTATGCACGACGTGAAGCCACTGGTTCCTGGGAAGTGTGCCATCGCTCGCCACGTTCCCGTCCGAAAAGTAGCAATCCATTCTCACGTGCGGCGGGCTGGCGAACTGCATCACCACCTTGCCCTGGGCCTGCTCATTGCCCCAGGCCAGGACCGTGCTGTTGACCGTTTCGGGGCGGAACCACGCCTGCGAACTGTGCGGGGCGGCGCCGGAGGGGAGGTTTTCGATCTTGTCGCCGCAGAAGATGCCCTTGCCGCCCGGAAAATGCCGCGCCCGGCCGATGATCCCCGCGATGTCGGCCGTGCCGGTGTCGTTCGACTCCAGCGTGCCCACCTCGTCTTTCACCGACTCGTCCATGTGCCAGACGCTCACGTACCCGTTCGATGCGTTGAACACCGCCTGGCCGTCCGACGCGTTCGCAGCGCCGGGATTGCCCCAGTGCATCTTGATCTCCTGCCTCGCATTGCCCCGGATCTCGGGGATTCGAACCCAAAACGCGGCCGTGCCTTGCGTAGCGTCCCACTGGTCGATGTGGTACGGCAGCGGCTTGCCCTCGGCGGTAAAGAAGCGAATGTCCGCCCCGTCCGGCCGGACCTGGCCGAAATCGAACCAGTCCTTGTCCAATCGCACAAGCAGCGGGAAACCTTCCACCGACGCGGTTGCCGTCAAATCGGCCCCTTCCGGCGTGGTCAAAACGAACAGCGAGCCCGAGTGCCGCCAGGAGTCTTCCTGGGCCCGGGGGGAACTGGCCAATGTCAGCAGCAGTGCGATGCCGCAAAGAATACTACGTCTCATGGGTTCCTTCCGTTGGTTTCGTTCACGACCGTCCCACGCATCAGCTGACGAGCTGGTGATGGCTGTCCGGACGCATTGGCTGATCCTCCCGCGGCAAAGCCCGGCGAAGATCTGGCATGGCCAGCTTGGATTCTACGGCTGTCCGCTGGGATTGCATCTCCATTTCTGGCAAAATAACCGCCATCTTTGGAAACGTCTTCCATCGTCGTGCAAGCCATCAATGGAACAGCCCATGCAGAACTCGCCACGCATCATCCTGCTGC
>Ga0351909_1237_pt2 | contig 10492 bp, 12 predicted proteins | sample TotcelHT113001L4_FD_206864 | JGI IMG/M metagenome (GOLD analysis project Ga0351909, IMG submission 206864) | Enriched cells from coal bed in the Powder River Basin, Montana, United States - Total cells T11 rep1 HSBNCT.T11.300.1.L4 ... | reverse complement strand
CGCTTTGGCAAAAATGGCGTCGCCTGAGCGCATGAATTTGGTGGCATACGCAGCATAATCACCACGTTTGGCTTTGCCCTTGCCTGCCGGCCCAAGGTCAATGCGCATGCTTTGCTGCGAAATGACAGAATGCATCTCTTCATCGGTTGCCAGGTGGATGGGCTTGCTGCCAATGACGCCCGGCAGTTTCTCACTGCCAACACTCACCGGTTTTGAAACGAACTGTCTTTCATCACCGCCGCCAACCTGTTCAAATTCATACAGGCCGTCGCCGTCTTCTTCAACGATCATGAAGCCGACTTCGTCCATGTGGGCATCCAGCATCACTTTAATGGCATCAGGTTTTTTAGCGTGTTTGATCACCAGCAGGTTACCCATGCCATCCACTTTGATTTCATCGGCAAACGGGCCAACATTTTTGCGAATGATTTCGCGGATTTCATTCTCGTTGCCAGAAACGCCGTTGGCATTGGTCAACGTTTCCAGCAGGTCAAGCTGGGCTTTGCCAACGCGCAAAGTTGATTTCGTCTGAGGGCTCATAAGGTTTTCTCCTCAAACAAGCTTTCAAAAGATTCGGGGGTAAGATCAGTAATAAAACGCGCCAGCAGTCTGCCGGTGCGCGCAATATCTTTTAGTGAAGTCATTTCAACAGTGGTGTGCATATAGCGCAGGCTCATGCCAACCACCTGTGTGGGAATGCCGTTGGCAGTGATCTGCATGGCCATTCCATCTGTGCCTGAACTGGTCGGCATGGCTTCAATGAAATAGGGGATATCCAGTTCTTCAGCCAGAGAGGTCATTTTTTGGGTCAGCGCCGGGTGATTATTGGCACCCAGACCGATGGCTGGTCCTTCTCCAAGTGGAAAAGAGCGGTAATCGTTCGACCCGGGTCCTTTGGCAAAGGTAACATCCACGGCAATAGCCATGTCAGGGCGCACACCAAAAGTGGATGTGGCTGCCCCTATGGCATGCAATTCTTCCTGGACAGTGGCTGCGGCTACCACATTGCAAGCCAGGTTGTAATTCTTGATCTCATCAAGGCACATGGTCAGGGCTGCCACCGAGGCGCGGTTATCCAGACTGTGGCCGGCGATATAACCCCCGGTCAATTCAAAAGGCGGCTGAGAGAATGAGATCAAGTCGCCAGGTTTTACCAGGTCAACCAGGTCTTTTTCGGTCAGACCGACATCAACAAACAATTGGTCTTTGGTGGGGGCTTTGCCGGCAGTATGGTTGTTAATTAATCTGTCTGGCATCAATTGCACCAGACCGATTAAATCCTTCTTGCCGTGCACAGTCACCAGTTGCCCTGGCAGCATGCGCGGATCAATGCCCCCAATGGTGGTGATGGTTAAGAATCCGTGTTCGACAGTCTTAACCATTAAGCCAATGGCATCCATGTGGGCGGCGATCATTAGCGTTGGTCGCTTCACGTTTGATGCTGCCTTTCGCCATCCGTGCAAACTGCGCAGCGGACTGATGGTAAGTTCATCAACTAAAGGTCGCCATTGTTCTGCTATCAGTTCACTCACCGATTCTTCGTATCCAGAAATCCCTGGTTTCGATAGCAGTGAAAGCAAAAACGGTGTGATATCTTTCATTTTGTTCCTATGGGGTTGCAGTGATTTCTACCACAACCGTTGTTTCAACTGCTGCCAGTGTTTCTGTGACCGTTGCTGTGATGGTTGGCGTAGCTGTGATTGTAGGTGTAAATGAAGGCGTATTGCTTGGGATTACATACGTGATCGTGGGTGTCGGGGTCATGGTGATCGTAGGTGTGGCAGTGGCAATGACAGGGCTGGTTGGAATGGGAGGAAGTGTCGAAGTTGGAAGTCCTCCCCAGGGATCAAGCGTGGCAGTCACCGTAACGGTTGGGGTGATGTTTTGTTGATTAATCACGCTGTTGCCGATCCATAACACGATCATGCCCAGCAGATAGCAGGGCAGAGTCGCAAAAATAATTACGATTAGGGTTGATCGGAGCTTGTTTTTACGAACCGGATTGCGAACCATGACCTAATTCTAACTCACCTTTTCACCATCGGCAGGGTTTATTTGAAATCCATAGATGGGTTGGCATTCACCTGTCTTATTTCTTGCTGTACGGTCACAAACAAGCTTTCAGCTTTCAGGTCGGTGATGGTATAGCATGGGCAGTTAAGGTGGTCTGCCAAAGCCTGGGCTAACCCCTGATCAAAGGCGGCGTGCTCCATGTTGATCACCACTGAATGAACCTTATCCTGGGCGATCATTTCGGCGAACTTGAAGGCTTCTTCTTGCGGTGGTTGATGGCCGATTGAAACATTGCCTGCCCCGTCGGTGAGGATGATTAACAGCGGCATGATCTCGGGGTGCAGATTCTTCTCTCTTTTCAATACTTCATAAGACATTAGCAAACCTGCGCTGAGCGGTGTTTTACCTCCCACCGGCACATCAGAGAGTGCTTCTTGAGCTAACAACACTGAGTTGGTCGGCGGCAGCACCAGCGTGGCTTTGTTCTTTTGAAAAACAATCAATCCCACCCGGTCGCGCCGCTGGTAGGCATCTGTCAGCAGTGAAAGGATGGCGCCTTTGGTGGCAGCCATGCGTTCAGCCACTGCCATAGACCAGGATGCATCCACCAGAAACAGGATCAGGTTGGCGGCTTTGCGCACTCTGATTTTTTTCATGTAATCGCCGGGACGAATGGCGAAGGCCACTTTGTTGCGTTCGCGGATTTCGCTGCGGTCACGCTGAAAAGGCGCAGCCGCACGAATGGTGGCGTCAAAGGCAAGATCGTTGGTGCGTCCGTTGGCCGGGGTGGATTGGATATAGCGTCCGCGTTTGCGTTCGGTGCGGGTCACAGAGCGGCGGCCAGCGTAAGAACGCATCATCTTGTCCAACGGCGTATCCAGTTTGCGGGGATTGAATTCTTCGCCCACAGGCGTTTTTTGACCACCCGTCCACCAGAAGGCGTCGTTTTTATCAAATACATTTTGCGGGGAAGGTTGCGGTTCCCCTTGTTCCGGGGTTTGTTCGCCGGCTTGTTCCGGCGTTACGCTTTTTTTGGGGATGAAGAGTCTTCGTCGCCCAATTCAGAGGTGGAGGGTTGATTGGTGCCGCTTGGCGTTCCGCCTGAGAGCTGTTCAATGCGCTCCTGCAGTTCTTCCATGCCCATTTCATCGCGTTGGAAGGGTCCGCTCTTGAGGCGGTGGGGCAGGGCCAGTTCAGCGGCCAGGGCGATATCACGGTCGGTTATGGAGGTGCGGCCGTCAAAAGCGGCTTGTGCGCGTGCGGCCTTGAGAATCACCAAATCAGAACGGTGGCCGTCAACATTTAATGAAGAAGTCAACGCGGCAATTGAAAGCAGGTTTTGTTTGGTGTGGGTTACCTGGTCAACCAGGTGGCGGCCTTTTTCGATCTGCTCTGAAAGCTCTTCTTCTTTGCCTTCAAAGTCTTTTCTGAAAGCCACAGAATCGGCTTCAAAAGCCAGGTTACGTTCCATGATGGTCACCCGTTCGCGTGCATCGCGGATACCGCGGATTTCAACAGATAGCGCGAAGCGGTCAAGCAGTTGTGGGCGCAGATCGCCTTCTTCGGGGTTCATTGTGCCCACTAATATGAAACGGGAAGGGTGGGTGAACGAAATCCCCTCACGTTCAACATTGTTGACACCCATGGCGGCGGCATCCAGCAGCACATCCACCACATGGTCATCCAGCAGGTTGACTTCATCAATATAAAGCAATCCGCGGTTGGCAGCGGCCAGCACGCCAGGTTCAAAGGCTCTGACACCTTTTTGAATGGCTTTCTCAATATCCAGGGTGCCAACCACACGGTCTTCAGTGGCTGAAACTGGCAGGTTAATAAAGGGGGTATGGCGTGAAACAGATTTCAACTGTTCTCCGGCGGCGCTTCGGTCGCGGCATTCAGTGCACCAGGTGGCGGGTCGATCTGGGTCGCAGCCAAAACGACAGTTTTCTACCGTCTTTACAGAAGGCAGCAGGGCGGCCAACGCACGGGCGGCTGTTGATTTGGCTGTTCCGCGTTCTCCTCGGATTAATACACCGCCAATGCGGGGATCCACGGCGTTTAAGACCAACGCGCGCCGCATACGTTCCTGACCAACAACTGCAGTAAATGGATAGATTGCAGGCATAGAGTTACATCCTTTAAATAATATAGTTACTTAAGTGAAGTTTACCATAATCAAATAATCATTTCTTGCCTTATTTGTAAAGGTTAGACAAAATAAAACCGCGCTCATCTGAGGGCGGTTTTATTTTTAAATAGGTGAAAGTTATATCAATTTTGGAATCTAGTACATGAAGCTATTGAAGCCATTGTTCAAATTTAAATTGGCTCCAAACACGATAATCACAACGGTGAAGAGTATGATTGCGAGTAGGGCCAGGCCAAGTTGCACGTAGCCAAGAATCAGTCCTGCAAGCGCCATACCGTTACCGTTTAAAGTGTCACCGCTGTCGCGAATTTCTTTCTTCGCCAGGTGGCCGGTAATGACTGCTGCGATGGCGCCTATAAAAGGCAAGAAGGTCCAGGCAACTAATCCAGAGACCAGACTGATGATCGCCAGCGCACTGTCCTTTTTGCCATAAGGCATGGGGGGCAGGGTTACTTGTGTTTGATTTTCAGGTATTGTCATTTTTTTCTCCTATCAATTCTTTGTATTTGATCTTTAATAGATATACGCGGTGTTTGATAGAAGGTAGCAAAACTCACAGGTATTAATACATGCTGGTGTTAATGTTGGAGAAGATATCAGCAAGGGAGGATCCCAGGATGGGCAAAAGAACAACAATGGCGCAGACTGAAAGCACACATAAACCAATTTGAACGTAACCTAGTATGAGTCCCCAGGTGGCCATGCCATTGCCCTTGAGCATGCCTCCGCTCTTCTTGATCTCACTCTTGCCAAGATGACCTAATATGACTGCTGCGATTGCACCGATAAAAGGCAAGACAAAGTAAGCGCCAATACCAAAAATTAAGCTAAGCATCGCCAGGGTGCTGTCTTTCGGCTGGGTTGGGATGCTGGTGTATTGTTGTTGCGGAATTTGGTCGGTCATAGTTTCTCCTTCTGAATAAAAAGACTGATGGATTAATTATATATCTGCTTCCAAATTAAAAATTAATTAAAATTTGATTCCTTAAGGGGGTAATGATTAATCGTTCAGGCGGTATAATTGTTAACATCAATTCGTGAGGAGAGCTCTATGGCGGATCGTAAAATTCGTGTCTTGATCGCAAAACCTGGTTTGGATGGTCATGATCGTGGAGCGAAAGTCATTGCGCGCGCATTGCGCGACGCCGGCATGGAAGTGATCTACACCGGTTTGCGCCAAACCCCGGAGATGATCGCAGAAGCAGCCGTACAGGAAAATGTGGATGTCATTGGCATGTCCATTCTGTCTGGTGCACATTTGGTGTTGGTGCCAAAAGTGATCGATACAGTCAGAAAAACAGGCCTCTCGGATGTTGGTTTCTTTGTAGGTGGCATCATCCCTGAAGAAGACGTGGCCGTACTCAAAGCTGCCGGGGTTAATGCAGTTTACGGCCCGGGCACTTCAACGGTTACAGTGATTGAAGACGTCAAGTCTTTTGCCCATGTTGCCTGAGATTGTGAGCACATGAATTAATGAAATCCTCAGAACACCTCTCCGCTGCGAACAAGTTGGTGTTATCACGCCTGATCAGCGAAGTGGAAAATGAAACCGGCGCAGGCAAAAAAGCGCTGGACGACTGTTTCTCTCGCTCTGGCAAAGCCCATTTAATTGGTGTTACCGGAGCCCCCGGAACCGGCAAATCCTCGCTGGTCAATAGATTGGCTCAGTTGATCAGGCGTGAAGGCAGCCAAACCGTTGCCATTGTGGCCATTGATCCCTCCAGCCCTTTCACTGGTGGCGCCATCCTGGGTGACAGGGTCAGAATGCGCGACCTTTCTGGTGACCCCGGCGTGTTCATCCGATCGATGGCTTCACGCGGAGAGCTGGGCGGCCTGGCACGCACAACGGCCGGGGTGGTGCAGTTGCTGGATGCAGCGGGTTATGACCTGATCCTTATCGAGACGGTCGGCGCAGGTCAATCTGAAGTGGATATCGCGCGGCTCGCGCACACCACCATTGTGGTTGAAAGCCCAGGCATGGGTGACGACATTCAGGCCATTAAAGCCGGCATCCTTGAAATCGCCGATATTCTGGTGGTCAATAAGGCAGACCGACCGGGCATTGAGAACACTGAGCGCGCATTACGCGCCAACCTTGAACTGGGTTATTCTCACCGTGTCAACGGCAAAGCCGGTCACGGTGGATTTAGCGAAGAAAACACTGTGGTTGATACCGAAGCGTGGGTTCCTCCGGTCATCAAGACCATCGCCACTGAAGAAACGGGTTTTCCAGAATTGATCAAAGCCATCGCGGATCATCGCGACTATCTGCAAAAAACAGGTTTATTGGCTCAGCGCGAACGTGAACGAATGCTGGATGAATTTGAACATTTATTGCGTCACACGCTGGTGCAGAATTGGAAAGCACAAACAGCAATAGAAGATATATCCCGGGTAATGGATGCGGTTTATACGCGCAAGCGATCCCCGGCAAGTGCCGTAGAAGAATTAACCAGAACTACAAATTGAAAGATGTCATTATTGATCGTTGAGGAGAGAATATGGAACGCACCCTGATTAAGGATTTACGCAGCAAAATTGATCAAACAGTTCAACTCAAGGGCTGGCTTCAGGTTTTACGCGATCAGAAGAAAATTCAATTTATTATTCTTCGCGATCCAACCGGCGCCGCTCAGGTAGCCCACTGGAAGCCCAATAACGAAGCCCTGGCTGAAGAAATCGCCAAACTTGGAACCGAGTCGGCGTTGACCATTACCGGTAAGGTCATTGATAACCCGGTGGTTAAATTGAACGGCCTTGAGATTCAACTTGAGTCGTTAACCGTGGATAACAACGCTGAAAGTCCGCTGCCTTTCGATCCATTCGCCGAAACGCTGCCCACCATTGATTACCGTCAGGATTGGCGCTATATGGACCTGCGCCGCCCTGTGAATAATCTCTTCTTTCAGGTAGAAACCCTGGTTGAGTTGGCCATGCGCGAATATTGGACCAAGAACAATTTCATTGAAATTCACACGCCAAAACTGGTGGGCGCCCCCAGTGAAAGTGGTGCGGAACTTTTCTCGCTTGATTATTTTGAACGTAAGGCATACCTGGCCCAATCTCCCCAATTCTACAAACAGATGGCCATGGCCTCCGGTTTTGAACGTATCTTCGAGATCGGCCCTGTTTTTAGAGCCGACCCCTCTTTCACTTCACGCCACATGACCGAGTTCACCGGCGTGGATATGGAAATGTCGTGGATTGACAGCCATGAAGACGTCATGGCATCTGAAGAAGCATGGATCAACTATATTTACACCCGTGTCAAAGAACAATATGGCGACGCCATCAAAGAACACTTTGGTGTGGATTTGGTTGTGCCCACCTTACCTTTCCCGCGCATCCCCATGAAGGAAGCGGTCGAGATTTTGAAGAGCCGAGGCTGGGTTCCTGCTGACAAAAAAGGCGACATTGACCCCGCAGGTGAACGCGATATTGCCGCCTATGTGAAAGAAAAATACAATCACGATTTTGTCTTCCTCACCGATTGGCCCATTGGTGTGCGTCCGTTCTATCACATGCGCAAACCTGAAGATGAAACCCTCACCCGCAGCTTTGACCTGATCGCCTGCGGTCTTGAGATCACCACCGGCGCTCAGCGCGAGCATCGCGTTGAAGTGCTGCATAAACAGGCCACTGAAAAGGGTCTGCATTTTGAACCCATTCAGTTCTACCTGGATTTCTTCCGTTACGGCTGTCCGCCTCATGGTGGCTTCGGCCTCGGCCTGGCGCGTTTGATGATGGTGATGTTGGGTGTCGGCAATATCCGCGAATCGGTGTTCCTCTTCCGCGGCCCCACCCGTTTGATCCCATAAATCGATTCTGGAGTCGCAATGTTGATCGGAAAGAAAGTACGCTTACGAGCATTGGAACGGGAAGACCTTCCCAATTGTGTGCGCTGGCTGAATGACCGGGAGGTTACAGAGTTCTTGATACAGCACTCCCCCATGTCACAGGCCATGGAAGAAAAGTGGTTTGAGTCGCAACTTGCCATCCCGCCAACCAGCGGACAGGTTTTGGCAATTGATGCCAGTGTGTGCACTGATTGGGTGCACATTGGCAATACGGGTCTGCATAACATCGATATGGTCACCCGTGAAGCTGAATTTGGTATCTTTATCGGTGAAAAAAGCTATTGGAGTCAGGGGTTGGGTCGTGAGGCCACACTTCTGACCTTAAAACACGGGTTCGAAGACCTGAATTTAAACCGCATCTTTTTGTTTGTTTTTGAGCACAATCTACGCGGCATCGCGGCTTATAAGGCAGCCGGTTTTGTGCAAGAAGGAAACTTAAGAGAAGCCATTTATAAGAACGGTAAATATTATAATGTTTTGGTAATGAGCGTACTCCACTCTGAGTGGAAGGGCTGCTGAAACACTTAGGAGATAATGAAATGCCAATAACACATTCGACACGATATGATCGCATGAAATATGGGGATATCAAGTTGTATGCCGGTACCTCGTGCCCGGAACTGGCGACTCGTATAGCCACCCATATGGATCTATCGTTGTGCGAACGCGATATCATTATGTTCCCCAATGACAATTTGTTTGTGCAATTGCATTCATCCGTGCGTGGTCAGGATTGTTACGTGATTCAAACCACTTCTGTGCCCGTACACCGTAACCTGATGGAACTGTTAATCATGCTGCAAACCCTGCGTCTCGATTCAGCTGCGCGTGTCACAGCGGTGGTTCCCTACCTGTGCTATGCCCGTTCTGATAAGAAAGATCAGCCGCGTATCCCCATCACTGCCCGCCTGGTAGCAGATATGATCGAAGTCGCCGGCGCGGATCGATATATGTTCATGGACTTGCATGCCGGTCAAATCCAGGGCTTTTTCTCCATCCCCGGCGATGTGCTGACTGCTTTTTACTCTTTAATTGAATATCTGAAAGCCAAGCGAGACCGCATGAACAAGCCGGTTGTTCTGACTGCCGATTTGGGTTTTGCGAAAAAAGCCCGCAATTTCGCAGTGTCTCTCGATGTTCCCCTGGCGTTTATTGAAAAACGCCGCAGTGGAAACGATTCTAAAGCCCAGGCGCTCACCATCATTGGTGATGTCAAAGGCAGGGATGTGATTATCGTGGATGATGAAGTCGATACCGGTGGGTCAATCTCGCAAGCAGTCAATCTGGCACGGGAATATGGAGCTGCGAACATATATGTCGTTTTTGTGCATCCGGTGCTTTCTGGCGATTCAGCCAACCGTTTATCCAGTTTGCCAGTAACCGAATTTATTACCACCGATACCATCCCTGTGCCCCCCGCCAAACTGGCATTGTTCAACGGACGTCTGACCATACTTTCCATTGCACCCCTGCTTGGAGAAGTGATTCAGCGTGCCAATGAAGGCCGCAGCGTGGGCGAGCTCTTCAACGAATAATCGGTCTGGAGTGAAGTGCCTGAACTTCCTGAAGTAGAAACCATCGTCCGCGGCTTGAGGGCTGCTGACAACATTATCGGAAAGACCATTATAAACAGCCAGGTGTTGTGGCAGCGCAGCCTGGCTGTTCCTTTACCCCTTGCGTTCCAGCAATTAATCAGAGGGCAGCAAATCCTCTCAGTGGATCGGCGGGGCAAGTTTATTGTCATCAAACTGACCAGTCAAACACTCTTAATTCATTTGCGCATGAGTGGTGATATTTTTGTTGAATACGGTGAAACCAATCGCAACCAGAAACACGACCGCGTCATTCTTGACTTTGAAGATGGCAGCCGATTGGCTTTCAACGATACGCGTAAGTTTGGCCGCGTCTGGCTGGTGGATGATCCGCAGTCTGTATTCGGCAAGTTGGGCCCAGAACCGCTTGAAGCATCACTGACAGCAAAGGTGTTTTTCGAAAAACTCAACCGCAGCAATCGCCAGATCAAGCCCCTGTTGCTGGATCAAACTTTCATGGCTGGCATGGGCAATATCTACACAGATGAATCTCTGTTCATTTCGAGCATCCATCCGACCACGGCTGCAAACAAGCTCACTTTTGAAAAAGCTGCTTTGCTCTTGAGCGCCATCAGAGAAGTGTTACGCGAAGGCATCAAACGTAATGGCGCCAGCATTGATTGGGTTTACCGTGGGGGCGATTTTCAGAATCACTTTAAAGTTTATCAACGTGATGGTGAACCATGCCATCGCTGCGGAGCGACCCTGCAGCGCATAACGATTGGCCAGAGAGGCACACATTTTTGTCCGCAATGCCAACCTGAAATTTCTTAACAAAATTATCGGGTAAAAAATCAAGGGGAATCATGTATTATTGAATGGTATCCATTAGATATTATTCTTTTGTGAACCATTTTTGAGGCAGTTATGCAGGTTGAAAT
>Ga0351909_1251_pt1 | contig 10577 bp, 7 predicted proteins | sample TotcelHT113001L4_FD_206864 | JGI IMG/M metagenome (GOLD analysis project Ga0351909, IMG submission 206864) | Enriched cells from coal bed in the Powder River Basin, Montana, United States - Total cells T11 rep1 HSBNCT.T11.300.1.L4 ... | reverse complement strand
ATTCGACGCCAAGCTTGATCGCTACCTTGATCTCGACCAGTTCTCGCGGTTCATGGCGGTGACGGTCTGGCTGAGCACGCTGGACAGCATCCTCGCGATGGACCAGAACTACGTCGTCTACCTGCACCCGAAAACGCAGACGTTCCAGTTCATTCCGTGGGACCTGGACCATGCCTTCGGCCAGTTCTTCCCGGTGGGCACGCCTCGACAGCGGGAAAACCTGAGCATTCATCAGCCGTGGACGGGCGAGTTTCTGTTCCTGAAACGCGTCTTTGGCGTCAAGCGATTCAAACGCCTCTACCTTGCACGCCTCGAGGAGATCAACGAAACCCTCGGCCGTCCCGAACGCCTCCAGCGGCAGATCGACGAACTGGCCGAGTTGCTTCGCCCGGCGTTGGCCGACGAATCGCCGGAGATTCACGAAGTCGTGTACGAGGCGCTGGCCGCCGTCGCTCAATTGCTGGCTCAGTCAGGCGAGATTGTCGCCGCTCGAGCCCATCTGATGCGGATGATCGAGCTGACAGCCGAAAACGATAACGGACCTCGGGAACTGTTGATGCAATTGGACGGCGCCGCCAACGTGCCGATCCTGCTCAAACAGGACTGGGAACTGGCCGAGCCGCCGCCGGACGCGATCTGGAAAGACGCTTTTGAAGCGGCTTTGAAGTTCGCCGAACGTGGCGCTTGGGCCGAAGGCCTCAAGCGTTTTCAGGCCCTGGCCGACGAGTTGCCCCGCGAGGCGATCATCTGGAAGAACGTGGCCATTCTGGCCGGCAGTCTGGCACAATCGCCATTGGCCGCCGACGCCTGGCATCGCTACGCGGCGGCGGAGGGTGTCGCCTTGGACGATGCCGTCGAGGCCGAAGCGCTGGCGCAACTGTTGGCAGAGCCGGACCATCCGCTGGTCCCCGAAATCGCCCAGACCTATCAGGTACTCGATACCGAGCGGGTTCTCGAACGGCTGCTGTCCGAACGCCACGTGGACCGCATGAACGCCGACTTGTCGGCCATGGGCAGCGAAGAAACGCCGGCGCCGAAAGCGGCCTTTTGGCTGTTGGATCGCGCGCTGCCGCGGACCAGCGAGGGTCTGACCTTTGACCAGGTGCCCAGTATTCTCGGCGAACTGTACCTGTTCGGTCGTGAGACCGATCGCGAAGCCCGGCTGGAATTTGTAACCGCCAAGACGCCGGATCTGGAAGCCAAGGCGGAACGTATCCGCCAGTTGCTGGCCGAATTCGGCGGTGAACTGCAAAAAGAAGAGACGGTTCGCGAAGTGCCCGCGGCGGCCGCCGCGTTGACCTGGCGTTGGCGGATGCCCAACGACACCACCGTCGCCCAACGCACCACCCTGATTGAACAGAAACGCCGCGACATCAACCTCAATGTCTGGCCGGACACGCCGCTGCCCGAGCTGGAGGGAAACAGTCCGGCAGCGGCTGCCTCCGATCCCCAGTACCACGTCCGCTTGCTGGCCTTGATTCTGCGGTTGGAACTGGGCGGCGAGCAAGGCAAATTCGACTTCGACTTCAACGAACTCCGCGCCAAACTCGGCTTGCCAATTCGCCAGGATCTCGACGTGGCAGATCTGAAAGCCCGCCGCTTGTCGCTGGTGCAAATGCATCTCGTGCCCGCCGATCAGTTACCCGACGATCAACTGGCGGCGGTCTACGTGGTGGCCGCCGTCTATCGCTTGCCGCGCGCCATCCGTCGCCTGGCCCCGGAGGTTCTCCGCCGGCCTGGACTGCAAGAAACGTTCGCCCGGGCCGAGATCTGTCATACCCTGTTCGTGATGTCGAAAACGCCCAACGAGGCGCTGGATTGGCTGCTGCAGGCCCAGCGCGCTGCGGTTGAAGCCAAGCAGTCGCCGGCCCGCTATCTGCTCGAAGAACTCGAATTGCGTCGCGTGCGGGGCGAAGCCGCGGAATGCCAACGGTTGATAACGCAATTGCGCACGCGACACGCCGAAGAGCCCGGCGTAGCCCAGGCCTTGTACAACTGGCTCAGGAGTATCGGTGCGATTGCGCCCGACGGCAGGATGGCATCCCATCAAGCGGCCGCGGCGCATCCGGCCGCGGCGGGGGGCGAAGCGGCACCGGCAGGGATTTGGACGCCCGGACAAGCGACCGCGCCGCCCGCCGATTCCGCCAAGCCGGGCCTCTGGATCCCCGGGATGGATTGAACGCCGCCATGTCCTCGACTGACTGGGATCGCCGCTGGATGACCCGCGCGCTGGAATTGGCGCTGCGCGGCCAAGGTTCCGTCGAACCAAATCCGATGGTTGGCTGTGTGATCGTTCAGCAAGACCAGATGGTCGGCGAAGGCTGGCATACGAGCTTTGGCCAGCCGCACGCGGAAATCGAGGCCCTGTGCGCCGCCGGCGATGCGGCCGCCGGCGCAACCCTGTACGTCACGCTCGAACCGTGTTGCCATCACGGCAAAACGCCACCCTGTACCGACGCGGTGATTGGCGCCGGGGTTCGTCGGGTCGTCGTGGCGCATCGGGACCCGTTTCCGGCAGTGGCCGGACGCGGCATCACGGAACTGCGGCAGGCTGCGATCGAAGTGGATGTGGGCGTACTCGAGCAGGATGCGTTGGAGCTGAACGCCCCCTACCTGAAACGGGTCTACAGCGGACGGCCTTGGATCATCGCCAAGTGGGCGATGACCTTGGACGGCAAGATCGCAACGCGAGCCGGCCACAGCCGCTGGATTTCCGGCTTGGCCTCCCGAGCCCGCGTTCACCAATTGCGAGGACGCGTCGACGCCGTTCTCGTCGGCGGACGGACGGCGGAGCGAGATGACCCGCTGCTGACCGCTCGCCCGCCCGGCCCACGCCTGGCCACCCGAGTCGTGGTGGACAGCCTGGCCCGCTTGAGCGCGGACAGTCAATTGGCCCGGACGGCTTCCGAGGTTCCCGTGCTGGTCGCCACCGGACCGCACGCCGACGCCGTCAACTGCGGCCGCCTGCTGGATGCCGGATGCGACGTCTGGATCGGCACAGCGGACGATCCGGCGCAGCGGCTGCTGAGCTTGCTTGACGAACTGGGCCAGCGCCGGATGACCAATGTGCTGGTCGAGGGCGGAGGCCAACTGTTGGGCAGTCTGTTCGATGCCGGCCAGATTGACGAAGTCCATGCCTTTATCGCCACCAAGCTGATCGGTGGGCGGGACGCACCACCGCCTGTGGGCGGAGGGGGCGTCGAGCAGATGGCGCAAGCGCGAGCGCTGCGGAACCCGATGGTGGAACATCTGGGCGACGACCTGTACCTGCATGGACGCCTGACGCCCCCGCCGACCGCCACCAGGGGTTGATCCAGGTGACCCGCCGAACGCAGCGCTCGGCGCGGCTGCCGTGTGCTCGTGCTTGCCGGTCTGGATTTCCCGGTTGATCGGGAGAGATCAGGCAAACAGCAAGGGGAAGAACGTACCGCCCAGCGGCTGGCCCTTGGGCACCGGGGGCACGCCCGCCAATAGCGGTTCGTCGGAATCGGACCAGGTGCCGTCTCGAAAGGCGTTGATGACCGTCGCCCGCCGCGGACGCTCGCTGCGATTCTCGAACGAGCCGTGGATGGTCAAACCATGATGGAAAGTACACTCGCCGCGTTTCAATTCCACGGCCACCGGCTGGGTAAAGGCCGCCCACTGCTCGTCGCTCAGCACCTCGCGGATCGCATGCATGTCGCCAGCCAAGCCGGTGATCGGCAGCAGATCCCAGCGATGACTGCCGGGAACGTAGTGAAGGCAACCATTCTCGCGGGTGCTGTCGTCCAAGCCGATCCAGCACGTGAGATGGGCGATCGGCTTGGTCCGCGTCCAATAGGAATAGTCTTGGTGCCACGCCACGACGCCGCCGTGACGCGCCGGTTTGCAGAACAATTGATCGTGCCAAAACCGTACGGGGCCTTCCAGCAGCTGGCGGGCGGGCACCGTAAACGCCGGATGCCACAGCACGTCGTGAAAGCCCGGCTTGATCCGCCAAGCGCCCAGGGCATGAAACAGGACCGTGTTCGGATCCGTCGCCTCGTTCGTGTGATACTCGTACCACAACTCGCGGCCCGAATGGTTAGGATCGAACAACTCCGCGAGTTCTTCTCGCAACCGTTCAACCTGTTCGTCGGTTAGCACGCGCACCCCCGCCAGATAGCCGTGCTCGTGGTAAAAAGCGACCTGCTCGTCCGATAACCGATACTGATCCTCCTGGGCGCGTGATCCCGGCAGATGAAACAATCCGCCGATCGGTTGGTGTTGCTTGGAAAGATCTGCTGACACGATCGTTGTCTCCGACGGGGTTCGTCTGAACGGGCTGTCACTCGACCCGCTTGGGTTCAGGTCGCAAGCTGCGGCAGGATTATAGGCCCTTCACGCAGCGGATGCCACAGGACTGTTCGGCACGTCACGAGCCGTTGGAGTCGGCCGCTTGGCGGCGTCGAGCTGCAATGAAGCTGGCGATGCACATCGCGACCAACCCCCAGCAGATCACCGCCATCAGCAGAATGGCTGCGAGCGCGGCCGTATTCACGTCCCCGTCGGCGGCGAGTTTCGCCAGAGAACTCAGGCCGCGGCCGCTGGCTGCCAAGGCCCCCAACAGCGAAATCGACACCGCGGCATGCATGGCATGCTTTCTCCACGACGGCCGCAGCGCCGCCAGGCCGCATCCCAACAGCGCCACGCCGAACGCCGTCGGGATCAGCGCCGTGACGCTGGGATTGGCAGCGGACGCGCCAAAGTAGCTGGCCAAGCCCAACAGTATCAAGATACTGGAGAATGCGATGGTAATCTTTGCCATGCGATCGCCTTTCGGGAAAATTCGAGGGAAGGGGCCCGCCTCGCTGGTTTGCGAGTCAATCGAAGCTGGCGGCATCCAGGATGCGGTATTGTACCCGCCTTGCAAGCAAAGCAACAAAAAAACCCTCGGACCAAGGTCCGAGGGTTTTCGTTGCACACCGATCCAGCAAACAGGAGAGTACGGATCCACGGGCGACAGACGAAGCCGCCCAGCGGTGTTATTTCTGCGTGGCCTTCTGGACCGACCCCTTGCCGAGGTCCCACGCTTTTTGTTCGGCGCCACCACAGCAGGTCGCCGTTTCGCAGCCCATCTTGTCCCAGCCCCGCAGCCGCGGGCGGCAGGAAAGCTTCAACGAATCGCAGCCCTTTTGAGCCACTGGACCACAGTCCTTCTGAGCGGCGCATTCGCCTTTCTGCACGGGACCACACGCCTTTTGAGCCGGGCCACAATCCTTTTGAACGGCGCAGCCGCCTTTTTGCGCGGGACCGCAGACCGGTTCGCACGACGCCTTGCCGAATCCACGCAACCACGGACGGGAAAACGCAAACGGTTCGCAACCCTTCTGGGCCGGTCCACAATCCTTCTGAGCCGGTCCACAATCCTTCTGAGCCGGTCCACAATCCTTCTGAGCCGGGCCGCAAGCCTTCTGAGCCGGGCCGCAAGCCTTCTGGGCCGGGCCACAAGCCTTCTGGGCCGGTCCACAATCCTTCTGGGACGGGCCGCAAGATTTTTGTACGGCACATCCGCCTTTATGCGCGGGGCCACAGGCCGGCTCACACGACACCTTGCTCAACCCCCGCAACCGCGGACGGGAAAACGCAAACGGTTCGCAACCCTTCTGGGCTGGGCCGCAGTCCTTCTGGGCCGGGCCACAGTCCTTCTGAACGGCGCGCTTGCCCTTCTGGGCAGCGCCCCAGTTCTTCTGGCCCACGCCAAACTCCTCCGTACCCATATCCAGGGGCGCCGGTTCTTCGACGACGGCTTCTTCGCCCATCAACCGAAACGGCTCGAACGCGGAGGTGCTAACGCCCCCGAAGCAGACCAACCAGGTCAGCAGGCTGACAGGAACAATCAAACGACATTTCATCTCGGGACTCCTTACAAGACCGGGAACTAGACGCTAAACACAGTGACTTTCACACTCAAGCTTCCGTCACCAGATCGCTAGTCACCTTCCTTCAACCGCTTGCGCGGCTGCGACGCTCACGTCCGGCTCTACACCTTCCTTGTGTGTTAGCTCATCTATCGTCCATAAAAACTTCCTGCGTTACCTATGCTTCCTGCTTTAACTTTCTGCAACCTTCTCGCGAACGATTCTGTGGATTCTTGCAATGGCAGCCAGTCTGTGGTTTACGCGACTTGTTCGTTCCGTACGGCCCAGTGGCGATGTAGCCAGCGTGTCGGGAGGCGAATCAGCGGACAAGAAGGCGGCTTTGCCTGGTGCGTGGCCGACGATAATCAATCATCAATCGTTATGCTTGCGGCCGCAAGTTGGACTATTTACTCCAACCTGAGATGGACTAAAGTCCGTGTTAGGACGAAAATGCGTCCTGGAAAACGCCAAATCGCGAAATCGGCACGATGTACCGTTGACCGCAAGCAATGCATTTGGCAGAGTTTCGAGGGCACGGCGCTTTGGAGAGGATACCGGAATAGTCTCGGTGCCCCCACGCGAATAACCGGTACATTCGGGTAAACCGGGTGGTAATCCTAACGTTCCATTTAAACCGCCAAACTTGACACCCCCGTATCCCGAACTTATGATCGCTGTGTGGGGTGCCAGAACTCCTTTTGTTAACGGCAATTAGCGACATGAGCAATCCGCTTGTCTGCCAGATTATCGGCGGCGTCTTAGCACTGTTTTTCATCTTCCTGCTCGTAATGTGCTGGAAGACGTGGCGGGTGCTGCACATCCTGTCCGCCCTGTTTGTCTTTGCGGCCGCGTGCACGTTCCTCGCGTTCGCCTCGATGGTGCTCAAGACTCACGCCGCGTGGCGCAAGCCTTACGAAACGCACAAGGTGGCGATTGAGAAGCAGGAAGTCGAGCAGATCAAGCTGTTACAAGGGGATCTGTCTGCGGTCCAGCAGGGCGAGGAGAGCATTCGCAGTGCTCGGGCCAAATTGAACGACGAAGTGCTCGATCGTGGCCGGGTATGGCGAGAATGTACGCCCATGGCGGCGGTCAATCCGGTGACGTTCAAGGTTCGGACGGTGCCGGCAAGTCAGCCTCAGGGCCAAGCGTCGGAGCCCAGCGGCATTGCAGAGCGAATGCTGTTGTACGTGTTTGCCGAGAAGGAAAGCAAGGACGGCTGGAAAGTGCCGGGGTACTACCTGGGCGAGTACGCGGTGACGGAAGCGACCGACACGGAGGTCACGGTCACGTCCCTGTTGCCCCTGGATCCCGACCAGATCCAACGCATCCAGCAGGGCGGGGCCACGTGGGCTCTGTACGAAGTCATGCCGGTGGACAGCCACGAGGCTTTCGCGGAGATGGACGCCACGGAGAGACGGTTGGTTGGCATGAGCAAAGACGCCTTGGCAGAGTACTTTCCCAACGTTTTCAATTGGCCGCCCGAGCAATACGACAAATTTCTGGATGCGTTTGCCCGGTTTAACCGCGATGTCACCGACGAAGACTCGCCGGATGACACGTGGGTGTTGATCAAGTTTCTGCGAAAGCACTCCATTCCAGTCGACAGCGACACGCCTCAATCGCTGTTAGAGGGCGAAGCCCGCTATTTCGATAGCAGCGGGCGGGCGTTGGAAGCTCGCCTGCGGCGTGGTGACGACGGCAACGTGACCTTCGAGGTTGGAGACAGCGGCTTTTTCGATTTGGACACGGCCAACGCCTTGATCGACGACGGAGTGTGCGAAAAGGTCAGGCCGGTCTACCGTCGGCAGTTGCATGATTATGCGAGGTTCTTCCGCGAGACCTATTACCGGCACCGCGAATTGGACGAATCGATCCTGCGGCAGAGGCGGGACACGGAGATCCTGGTCGGTCTGAAAAATAACGTCGCCGCTCAGGCAGCGGCAAAACAGGCGGAAATGGACAAACTCGCCTCGGACCTGGTCGGCTTTCGCACGGAGTTGAACGAAATCACCGGCTATACCCAGGCCTTGACCGCGAAATGGGAAGAATCCCGCGGCCGGCTCAGCGAACTGTACCGCCGGAACCTCGAATTGTCGGCCGAACTGACGCAAATCCAAATGCAACTGGCCGACGAAATCAATCGCCGTACGGCGCCGGCGGCCGCACCAACGCCACCTCCTGCGGCGCCACCCCCTGCGGCGACTTCGCCTGCGGCGACAGACGCTCCATCCGAACCCGCGACGCCGTAGAACGTGGGACAATTCTTTCCTTGTCACATTCTGTCGGGCTGTTGTTTTTTTCTCGAATTCTAACGCCGTCCCACCACTCCCAATTCTCTCCGTCTTCGCGTATCATTGGGAAATCATGCGATGGGACACCGTCTCGAAGCCGTTGGGGCATCGTGACGAAATGCTTTTCGGACCATCGCCAGCCGTTGTCTGTGATCTTTGAGACGATTCATGGCGCTGTTTGATCGCGAGTACTATCGGGACGAAACCCCGCCGCCTCGCCTGCGGCCCGCGGACCGCATGATGGTCACCAACCTGGTGATCCTGAACGTCGCGATCTATGTGGTCGACATCTTTCTCGGCCGACAGCATTGGCTGATGGCGTCCCTCAGCCTCAGTTCGGCCGACTTTGCCAGCCCCTGGCTATGGTGGAGGTTTCTGACCTACGGCTTTGCCCACATGCCGTATCCCATGCTGGAGCATATTTTCTGGAACATGCTCGGGCTGTGGATGTTCGGCCGCGACGTCGAGTTGCTGTACGGTCGCCGCGAGTTGCTGACGTTTTACCTGGTAACGATCGTCTTCGGTTCGCTGGTTTGGGCCTTGCGGTATCAACTGTCGGGACCGCAGGAGCAGCCAAGTGTCCTGTTGGGCGCCTCGGGAGCCGTCACGGCCGTCGTGCTGCTGTTCGTGTTCCACTATCCGAAACGCACGATCTTGTTGATGTTCGTGTTGCCCGTTCCGGCTTGGGTGATGGGCGTGCTGATCATCGGAGGCGATTTGATGCAGATGTGGTCCAGTTCGGGACACCGGACCGTCGCCTTTGACGTGCATTTGGCGGGTGCCGCGTTTGCCATCGCCTATTACCGATTCGGCTGGAATCTCAGCGGCTGGTTTCGGGATCTGCGCGGCCTGGGCGGCTCGGTGGGGCAATGGAAGCCCAAACCGCGGCTGAAAGTCGTCAAGCCCGACGAGGACGATATCGAGGAAGACGAAGAAGCGGATCGGCTGCTGATCAAGGTCCGAGACAAAGGCATGAGCAGCTTGACGGCCAAAGAACGCCGCACCCTGGAAGCGTACAGCCGCCGCATGCGGCAGAAGCATCAGTCCAGTTAGGCGATACCCGTTCCTGCAACCGATCGGGATTCGCGAGGGTATCGAGGGCATTCGTCATGACGCACACGATCGTGATTCTCGGGGCATCGGGGGATTTGACCAGCCGCAAGCTGATGCCGGCGTTGTACCGATTGTATCGCAAGCGGCGTCTGCCGCCGGACACGCTGATCGTCGGTTTCTCGCGCACGGCCCACAGCGACGTTTCCTGGCGAGAGGAACTCGGCAAATCCACGGCCTCGTTTCTGGGCGAGCACTTCGATCCTGCGTCGTGGACGGAATTCGCCCGATCCGTGTACTACCATCCCGGAGATATCTCGGCGCCGGAAGATATCCTGCGGCTGGGGCGCCGCGTAGACGAGCTGGAACATGATGCGACGGCCGTGCGACTGTACTATTTAGCGACCGCACCGCGATTCTACGAACCGGCGGTGTTGCACCTGGCCGCAGCCGGCATGACGTGCGAGGACTGTGCGCATCGACGAGTCGTGATCGAAAAGCCTTTTGGCACCGACTTGGCTTCCGCCCACAAGCTGAACGAAATCGTCCATCGCGCTTTTGCCGAACGTCAGATCTATCGGATCGATCACTACCTGGGCAAAGAGACGGTCAGCAACCTGCTCATCTTGCGGTTTGCCAACACGATCTTCGAGCCGGTGTGGAATCGTAATTACGTGGAGCATGTCCAGATCACCGCCGCCGAAGAAGTCGCCGTGGGCCACCGCGCGGGGTTTTACGAATCGGCGGGAGTGCTCCGCGACATGTTTCAAAACCACTTGATGCAACTGCTCACGCTGACCGCGATGGAGGCCCCCGCGCGGTTGGATGCCGATGCCGTCCGCGACGAAAAAGTCAAAGTGCTGCGGGCGATCCGGCCGATGCGTCCCGAGGAGGTCGCCACCCGGACGATTCGCGGCCAGTATCGGACGTACGGCAACGAGCCGGGCGTGGGCGGCGCCAGTTCCACCGCGACCTTTGCCGCCGTGCGGCTGGATGTGGACAACTGGCGTTGGCAGGGGGTGCCATTCTATCTGCGGTCCGGCAAAGCCATGTCGTGTCGCACGACGCAGATCGTCATCCAGTTTCGCCAGCCGCCGCACATGATCTTCGAGGACGGCCCGTCAAACCGGGAAGATGCCAACCGGTTAGTGCTGCAGATCCAGCCCGCCGAAGGGATCCAGTTGCAGTTTCAAGCCAAAGTGCCTGATGCCGGCATGAAGACGCGACTGGTCGATCTGGACTTCGCCTTCCGGCGCCAGTTTGCAGGCGAACTGCCGGACGCGTACCAGCGATTACTGCTGGACGCGATGCAGGGCGACGCCAGTCTGTTCGCGCGCAGCGACGAAGTCGAAGCCTC
>Ga0351909_1265_pt1 | contig 10693 bp, 8 predicted proteins | sample TotcelHT113001L4_FD_206864 | JGI IMG/M metagenome (GOLD analysis project Ga0351909, IMG submission 206864) | Enriched cells from coal bed in the Powder River Basin, Montana, United States - Total cells T11 rep1 HSBNCT.T11.300.1.L4 ... | reverse complement strand
GTCGAACCGAACCGCATACTGGGCGAGTTGACGAAGGGCAATGTTGTCGTTGTTGCGGGATTCCAGGGCGTCACGCCGGAAATGGATACCACCACGCTTGGCCGAGGGGGTTCCGACACGACGGCTGTAGCGCTGGCCGTTGGCTTGGGGGCGCACGTGTGCGAGATATACACTGATGTTGAGGGAGTGTACACGGCAGATCCTCGAATCGTCCCGGATGCGATCAAGCTGCAGATGATCGGCTATGAAGAGATGCTCGAGATGGCAACGTACGGGGCCGCCGTCATGGCCCCGAGGGCCGTTGAACTGGGGCAGGTCTACGGGATGCCGATAAGGGTCGCATCAAGCATCAGCGATGCCGCCGGCACTCTCATCTGCAAGGAGGGCTCCATGGAACTGCGCAACAAGGTGAGCGGGATAGCGCATGACACGAACGTCGCGAAGATTATGGTGATAGGGGTTCCCGATCAACCGGGAATGGCGAAGGACATATTCGAGCCGCTTGCGCGGGCCGGCGTCAGCGTTGATACTATTGTGCAGAACACGGGCACCGATAGCGTGACCGACGTGACCTTCACGGTGGCACGCACCGACGTGCTGAAGGCACTGTCCATCGTGGAGCCGGTCGCCAGAGCCATCGGGGCGCAGAAGGTCACGAGCGACAAGACGCTCAGTAAGGTGAGCATCGTTGGGACAGGAATGCAGAACACGCCCGGCTACGCGGCGCGCATGTTTCGTGCTCTTTCGGATGAAGGCATCAACATCGAGCTCATCACCACATCTGAGATACGGATCACATGCATCGTGGACGAAACCCGCGTGAAGGATGCGGTCAGGGCGCTGCACAAGGCGTTTGAAGTCGAATTTCGACAGTCCGAGTAGGTGATAGTCGCCGGACTGGGTACAGGAGTCAGAAGACGGTGTCATTGCAGCAGGAAGAAGAACGCACGCGACTCAGTCGAAGACTGTCTCAAGATGCTATCGCACTGGCGGTACAAGGGCGGTGGGAGGAGGCGGTCGCTGCAAACCAGGCCATCATAGCCAGGTTTGCGGATGATGTAGCAGCCTTCAATCGGCTTGGGCGAGCGCTTATCGAGCTCGGGCGGTTTACCGAGGCCGAAGAGGCGTATCGGAAGACGCTGGAGCTTGAACCGGGAAACAGCATCGCATCGAAGAATCTCGAACGCCTGAAATCGTGGGACGGCATCGGGAAACTCGAACCGGAAAAAGCGCGCTCGCTCGGCAAGGATTTCTTTGCCTCCACCGTAGGGAAGACCGGCATCGTGGCGGTGACCGCCGTGGCATCGGTCGACCGTATGGCCGATATCGGCATCGGTGGGGCCGTGACGTTGAGGAGGCGAGGCCAGCAGGTGCTGGTTGAGGACGCCTCCGGCAATGTACTGGGAGAGCTTGAGCCGAAACATGGGGTCCGTCTGGCGAAACTCATGCAAGGGGGAAACCAGTACAGCGCGACCATCCTTGCGACGGACGAGGGCGGGACGCAACTGCTTGTGAGAGAGGACTATCAGCATCCGGCGCTGGCGGGGCACGCGTCGTTCCCGCCCACGCAGGCCGACAAGCTATACGGCCACCCGGCCAGGGTTTCGCCCGTGGAGACGCCGCCGATCATCGACGAGGGGCGCAAGACCGCCGCATTGCGGGGACTCGGCCCGGGCGATTTTGAGGAACCGTTCGGAGAGGAAGACGACCGGGGCTATCTCGAAGGATTCACAATGGTGGATGGACCGCAAGAGAGAGAGGGGAGTCTGGATTGACAGGAATAGGACTCGTCAAGCCCATCGACATCGAACAGGAGATGAGGCGTTCTTACCTCGACTACGCGATGAGCGTCATCGTCGCTCGCGCGTTGCCGGATGCACGCGATGGCCTTAAGCCGGTTCAGCTTCGCGTCCTGTTTGCGATGGATGATCTGGGCATGCGCCCCAACAGCGCATATAAGAAGAGCGCTCGACTCGTTGGTGAGGTGCTTGGCAAGTACCATCCGCACGGTGACCAGTCTGTGTATGACGCCATGGTGCGGATGGCGCAGGATTTCTCGCTGAGGCACCCCCTTGTCGACGGACAGGGCAACTTCGGTAGCCTTGATGGAGACCCTCCGGCAGCCATGCGGTATACGGAGGCGAGACTCGCCCCCATTGCCATGGAGATGCTGGTCGACATCGACAAGGAAACGGTCGACTTCATCCCCAATTTCGATGACTCACTTAAAGAGCCTTCTGTGTTGCCGGCGCGTCTTCCGAATCTGCTGGTGAACGGGGCGTCCGGCATCGCTGTCGGCATGGCCACGAATATCCCGCCGCACAACCTCGGAGAGGTGTGTGACGCTATTGCACACCTCATAGAGAACCCGCTGGCGACGAGCGAGGACCTGATGGTCTTCGTCAAGGGACCGGACTTCCCCACCGGAGCCATCCTGCTTGGCACGGAGGGCATCCGCGCCGCCTACACGACCGGTCGTGGCAGGCTGGTGATGCGGGCGCGCGCTGAAGAGGTTACGAACAAGGCAGGCAAGCGGCAGATCGTCATCACCGAGATCCCGTTCCAGGTGAACAAGGCCTCCCTGGTGGAGCGGATAGCTGAACTGACGAAGGAGAAGCGGATAACCGGCGTCGCCGAGGTGCGAGACGAGTCCGACCGTGAAGGGCTTCGCGTGGTCATCGACCTGAAGAAGGAAGCCCAGGTCGGCCGAATCATGAACAACCTGTATCAGCACACCGCGATGCAGTCGACCTACTTCGTGAACATGGTCGCCCTCGTCAACGGCAAGCCGAAGACCATCGACCTGCGCGAGGCGCTCACGTGCTACATCGACTTTCGCACGGATGTCATCACCAGGAGATCGCAGTTCGAACTCGACAAAGCTGCGAAGCGCGCGCACATCCTGGAAGGGCTGCAGATTGCGCTCGAGCACCTCGATGAGGTAATCGCCATCATCCGTGGTTCGCAGACGGTTGACGCTGCGCGCGCGAACCTGATGTCACGTCTGGAACTCTCTCAAGAGCAGGCGCAGGCCATCCTCGACATGCCGCTGCGAAGGCTGGCGCAGCTCGAACGAGACAAGATTGCCGAGGAGTACGCTGACCTCATCAAGACGATTGCGTACCTGGAAGACCTGCTCGCGAACCCCAAGAAGATTCTCTACCTCATCAGGGACGATGTCGCCGAACTGAAGGCGAAGTACGCAGACAAGCGGAGGACACAGATCTGGGAGGAGGAGGCCACCGAGTTCAGCCGGGAGGACCTCATTCCGCACCAGAAGATGATCGTCACCTTGAGTGCAAACGGTTTCGTGAAGCGGCTGCCTGCATCCACCTACCGCGTACAGCATCGAGGCGGGCGCGGCGTCATGGGCATGGTCACACGCGAGAATGACACCGTGCGGCACATCCTTGCGGCTGACACTCACGACAACATCCTGTTCTTCACCGGTCGTGGCCGTGTCTATAGCGTCAAGTGCTACCAGATACCCGAGGAGTCGTCCCGCACTGCGAAAGGCACGGCGCTGGTGAATGTGGTGCCGGTGGACCTGAGGGACGACATCACGGCGCTCGTGGCGATACCCAAGTTCGAACCCAGGATGTTCCTCGTGATGGCGAGCCGAAGGGGGGTGGTAAAGAAGACCCCTCTGGAGTCGTTCTCGAACATTCGCAGGACGGGTGTGATTGCCATCAATCTGAAGGATGAGGACCACCTTGTGTCCGCCCAGGTTGTGAGTGATCGCGATGAACTCGTGATGGTGAGCCAGAACGGCCTTGCCAACAGATTCACCGTAGAGGACCTCAGGACTGCGTCGCGGAGTAGCGGCGGGGTGCGTGGTTTGAAGGTGGCAGACGACGACCTGATAGGAATGGACCGCGTCCACATCGACGTGTATCTCCTCACCGTGACGGAGAAGGGGTACGGCAAGTTGACCCGCGTGGACAGCATTCCCGTGCACAAGCGAGGAGGGAAAGGCCTTCGCGTGCACAGGGTCGGATTCGAGACGGGCAAGCTGGCCATCGCACGTCTTGTGCCGCCGCAGGGCTCGCTTGTACTGCTGTCCTCCGCCGCAAACGTGGTTGTTATCCCCATGGAGCAGATCTCTGTGCAGAGCAGGAACGCTCGCGGCGTGCATCTCATGGCGCTTGAGCAGGGAGACACGGTTGTGTCGGTCACTGCGACAGGCGAAGTAGAGATGGCTGCCGACGAGTAACCCCCACGCCACTGAGTCACTTCCGGTTGAAGGAGGCGCTTCCCGATGAAGATGGTATTCGTGCACGGCTCTGGCGGCACGGGCATTGTATGGAAACACCAGACGGAGTTTTTCCGCGATGCCGACGCGGTGAACCTGCCCGGACACCTCTCCGCGGGGGAAGCGTGCACCAGTGTCGAGGAATACGCCGAGTGGCTGCACGATTACGTTCAGTCCAGGGGGTACGTACGACCGGTCCTTGCGGGGCATTCGCTGGGAGGTGGCATCGTGCTCCAGTACGCACTTGACTACCCCGATGATGTCGGCGGCCTCATGCTGGTCGGAACAGGAGCGAAGCTGAGGGTTGCCCCGCACGTGCTAGAGGCGATCAGGAAGGGCATCGAGGACCCCGAGTCGTGGCTGAGCGAGTTCATTGGCGCGCAACTGCTCGCCGTCGAAGATGTGGTCTTTCACGTGATGGCGCGCGAGGCCGGACTCGACAAGAGCCTTCGGGAGCAGATCCTCGCGGACGTAGGTCAGGTTGGGGCGCGCGTGCAGTTGAATGACTTCCTCTGCTGCGACCGCTTCAATGTGATGGACAGACTGCTGGAAATCAAGGCGCCCACGCTTGTACTTGCCGGGAGCCTGGACGTGCTGACGCCGCCCAAGTATGGCGCGTACCTTGCGGAGCACATAGAGGGAGCGAAGATGGTGGTTATCGAAGGCGGGACTCATCACTTCTTCGCCGAGAAGCCGGAGCAGACGAACCGCGCCATCAGTCACTTCATCAAGTCGTTGTAGCGGCTTGCGCACAGCCGCCCGTACGACTCTGCAGGCCACACGCATTGCAGCTCTCCGTCCGGCAATCCAGCGTCGGCTGGCCCTGCTGCATCCTGTGGTACTCCGCTGCGAGGTAGTGCTGCGACACCCCGGTGTCGACGTGCGACCAGGGTAGCGCCTCACCGCGGTCCCTCGCGCGGTTGGCATAGTCTTCGATGCGCAGGCCGCAGGCCGCGAACGCCTGCAGCCAGTTGTCGAATGTAAAACACTCGCCCCAGGCGTCGAATCTACTTCCCAGTTGCCACGCGCGCAGGATGACCTGCCCGAGCCGGCGGTCGCCCCTCGATAGCGCGGCCTCGAGCTGGCTGACGCCGGTGTCCGGCCATGACAGCTTCACGCGTCCGTTGCGCAATCCCCTCTTGAGAATGCCGACCTTGGAGTCGACGACCTCGCTGTCATCTTGTGCACCCCACTGGCAAGGGGTATGCGGCTTCGGTACAAGAAGTGACACGCCGACGTTGAGGCGTAGCCCCTGGTCGAAGGCAGCGACTCTCCGAACCAGCGATGCAATGCCTTCCACGTCCTCCTCTGTCTCGGTTGGCAGCCCTATCATGAAGTAGAGCTTAAGCTTCGTCCATCCGCCCTCGCGAAGAGCTTCGAGCGTGCTGAAGATATCGTCTTCGGTGACATTCTTGTTGATTGCCCGGCGGAGCCTTTCCGTTCCCGCCTCCGGGGCGAACGTGAACGAGCCGCCGCGGCGTCCCGGAAGCGCCTCAAGCAGCCGGACAGACTCCGGTCCCAGACGCAGACTCGGCAGGGAGAGCGAGATATTCTCGCGCCGGCAGAGAGGAGCGAGATCGGAAACCAGCTCCTCTATCTGTGGGTAGTCGCTGCTGCTGAGCGAGAGGAGCGACAGTTCACTGTGGCCACAGTTGCGGGCGAGTTGTTCGCAGGCGTCCACCACCTCCTGTCGGGACCGCGTACGAACGGGCCGATAGATCATCCCCGCCTGGCAAAAACGGCAGCCGCGCGTGCATCCCCGCTGGATCTCGATGCTGCCGTAGTCGTGGACGGACTCCAGGAAGGGCACGATAGGACGGGTTGGGGGAGGGGGCAGATGTGAGACAATCCGCCGGGATACGACGGGAGGAGCGTCACTGTTCCGTGGTTCGAGGGCGACGAATGAACCGCCGACGTCATAGTGCGGCTCATACAGGGACGGCACGTAGACGCCGGGTATGGCTGCAGCGGCACTGAGGAGGCGTGGGCGGTCGTCCTTGTATGCCAGCAGCACCTGGACGAGTTCGCTCAACCCCTCCTCGGCCTCTCCAATGAAGAAGAGGTCGATGAAGTCCGCCATCGGCTCGGGATTCACCGTGCAGCTTCCTCCGGCGATAACCAAAGGGTGTGATTGGGTTCTCTCCCGACGCAGCAGGGGGATGCCGCCAAGATCGAGAACGGTCAGCACATTCGTGTACGTCAGCTCGTAACCGAGAGAAAAGGCGACGACGTCGAACTCGGAGAGACTGTGTCGAGATTCCAGTGAGAAGAGATGAAGATTGCTCGCCCTGAGCGCCTTCTCCATGTCCGCCCACGGCGCGAAGACCCGTTCCGCGAGCACGCCGGGGGTGGAGTTCAAAGCCTGGTAGAGTATCGGAAGCGCGAGGTTCGACATGGCGACCTCATACGCGTCCGGATAGCAGAGTGCGAATCGAAGGGTGGCGCTCTCCCATCGGCTGGTGATGCTGTTCCACTCGTTGCCAGTGTATCTGGCTGGTCGGGCGACCCTGTGGAAGATGGAATCAGGAATACTCACGGTTGTGGCCGCATTATAGTCGGTGAACGCACTCCACTCAATTCGCGGTAGACCTGTTCGATGGGGCAGGGCGTTGACCGCCTCCATCAGGCAGCCTAGAATAGCGCCTTCTGCGAATGAAAGCACTGCTGCAGCGAGTGAGTTCGGCTTCGGTGCTCGTGGATGGCGCCGAGGTGGGGCGTATCGGCGCCGGACTCGTGGTGTTACTTGGCGTTGGCAGGGATGACGTCGCGGAGGATGCGGATTACCTGGCTCAGAGAGTGGCCGGGTTGAGGCTGTTCCCACGCGAGGACGCGGAGTTCGACCTGTCCGTGCATGATACGGGTGGCCACGTGCTGGTGGTGAGCCAGTTCACCCTGATGGCGGACGCCCGGAAGGGCAGGAGGCCCAGCTTCATCGATGCGGCCCCGCCCGAGAAGGCGCTCCCTCTGTATGCATACTTCGTCGCCGCACTCCGGGCACTGGGACTCACCGTTGCGACAGGAGTGTTTCAGGCGTACATGCACGTCGAACTGGTCAACGATGGTCCGGTGACCGTTCTTCTGGAGAGCAAACGCCGGCAGTGACAGTATCCGGCGGTGGCACGTGTGGGCCCGATTTGCATTCCTGAAAAACTACGTTGCTATAATCCATACATGATAACGAAGAGTAGATTTGCGTGGGGGTGGTTGTGCGGTCTCCTCATCGCGGACATCGTGTTCCCCTGGTACGTGCTTAGCGGGCAAGCGAGCTTTGCCGGAGCCTTTCTCTTCTGGGTTGTCTGGATAATCATCGCAATCGCCAGCATGTTCGTCTTCTTCTTGAGGTGGCGGGAATGAGTGGTACGGGGTGGGCATGGCTTGCTATTGGCCTCTATGTAGTGCTGGGCTTCGCAATCGCTCTCGCCGCGCGGCGGCATGTCGGCGTAGGCATGAGCGATTTCTTCCTCGCTGACCGCCGTGTGGGCGGCGTCATCTCCGCTCTCACGTACAGCGCGACTACCTACTCTGCGTTCATGCTGGTCGGCCTTGCAGGATTGAGCTACACGGGAGGAGTAGGGGCGCTGGGCTTCGAAATGACGTATCTCTGCGGATTGTTCCTGGCCGTGTTCTTCCTGCCGAGGTTCTGGCTTGCCGGGAGACGATACGGGTACATCACACCGATGGACCTTCTTGCGGACAGGTATCAGAGCAAGGCGGTGGGGGCGGTGGCCGCGTTGCTGGCGCTGGTGTTCCTCGTCCCCTACAGCGCCGCGCAGTTGCTTGGAATCGGCCTGCTGCTGAGCGGAATGAGTGGAGGGGGCATCCCGGTGCTGGCGGGCATACTGGTCGCCACGCTGCTTGCAATCGCATGGTCGCGCATCGCGGGTCTGCGCTCTATCGCCTGGACGGACGCATTTCAGGCTGTGGTCATGATGGTGAGCGCCGTACTGCTGTTGACGCTCATCGTGTCAGAACTCGGCGGGCTGAAGGAGTTCCTGTCGCGTTTCGAGACCGAGCACGCGCAACTTCTGACTGTGCCCTCAGGTTCCGGCTTGTGGGGAATCAACATGTTCGTAGGGCTGGCTCTGCCCTGGTTCTTCTTCTCAATCTCGAATCCGCAGGTGAGCCAGCGGTTCTTCATACCGGCATCGGTCAAGGCAATGAGGCAGATGATGGGAGGTTTCCTGGTCTTCGGTTTCTTCTACACGCTGATCGCCGTGCTGTGGGGCTTCGGCGCCAGGATGCTTGTGCCCGGACTGAGCAATGCCGACATGGCCACGCCCACGCTGCTTGCGATGTCCTTTGTACCCAAAGCCCTGGCGCTCGTGGCCATGATAGGCATCGTGGCTGCTGCCGTATCCACCATCGACTCCATCCTGCTCACCCTGTCATCGGTGTGGGCCCGGGATATCTATCGAGGAATATTGAATCCGCGTGCCACTGAGGCCCGGGAGCTGCGGATGGGGCAGTGGGTCATACCCGTGATGGCGGTAGTGGCGCTCGTCTTCGCGTGGCAGGCATCCAGCAAGTCGGGGCTCGATTTCATGATTGCGCCTCTGTCTGCCGCAGCCTCGGCAGGATTGCTCATGGTGGTGCCCAGCATTTTCGGCGCGTTCTTCTGGAAGAGGGCGACTGCCGCGGCATCAGTAGCCAGCATCGTCTCAGGCGCAGCCCTTGTCCTGATTTTGCAGGTCACCGGGGCGAAGCCTCTGGGATGGTGGCCCGGCGTCTGGGGGCTCGTACTTTGCACGGTCGTCTTCGTGGCAGTCAGCTTCGTGACGCGCGCGCCAACAGCAAAGGCGGAGGAGTTCCTTGGATACCTGTCCGAGAAGCTCTCCTCCGGCAAACACGTCTGACGGCGCGTAGCCGCTGCGGGCCCTACGTCTGGCGGGCGACTATGCTCAGCTTCGCCATGCGCAGGAGCGCACCGGATTCGGTCTTGATGACCACGGTTGTCTCGTCGACTGTCTCCACCATGCCGTAGATGCCGCCATTGGTGACGACCTTCGCTCCCTTCTTCAGGCTGAGGATGAGTTCCTCCTGTTCCTTCTGGCGCTTGCGCTGCGGCCGAATGGTGAAGAAGTACATCGCCGCGAACATAAGTGCAAAGAAGAAGAGGAGCGGCAGCAGACCAGCTAGTTGTTCGCCCATGGTAGTGGAATCCTCCCTTACTCAGACAGTGCTATTGTAGACAAGATTGCCCTGAAGTGCCCAGGGGCTGGTTCTGGTAACGTCGATACGCACTAGCGCACCCGTGCAGTTCTCCACGCCTTCAAAGAATACCAGTTTGTGTGTCCGGGTTCTTCCGAACCACTTACCGCGCCTGGTTCCCTCGACCAGCACTTCGACCTCACGGTGAAGATACGCCGCGTTGATTTCGGAGGCGACAGTCTCCTGGAGTTCTTCGATTCTGTGCAGTCGCGCGTGCTTGGAGTCCTCAGAGACGGAGTCATCGTATCGGCGTGCTGCGACAGTGCCGGGGCGTGGAGAGTAGGCGGCGACATGGACGACATCGAAACGGGTCTTCTCGAGCAGTGAGAACGTGTTCTCGAACTGGCTGTCGGTCTCGCCGGGGAAGCCCACGATGATGTCGGTGGCAATGGACACGTGAGGGATTGCCTCCCGGATGTCGCTCACCAGGCGAGTGAAGTCGGCGACGGTATATCCGCGCCCCATGGCGTGCAGGATGTCGTCGTCGCCTGACTGCAGCGCGAGGTCGAGGTGTTCGCAGACCTTGTCGAGCGAGGCCATCGCGTGTATGAGCTTCCTACTCATATCCTTGGGGTGATTGGTGAGGAATCTGAGTCTGCTGAGTCCTGCGATGGGATGTAATCGCTTCAGCAGGTCGGCGAGCGATGGCGCGCCCGGCAGGTCATGCCCGTACGAATCCACGTTCTGTCCCAGAAGGACTACCTCTCTGACGCCCTGCGACACGAGGCCCATTGCCTCTGACTCGATGTCCTCCGGCGTGCGGCTCAGTTCCCGTCCCCTGGTGTAGGGCACGATGCAGTACGTGCAGAAATTGTTACAACCCTGGATGATGGGAACGTAGGCGGACACCCCGGTGAGCGACTCGGCCTCGGTGGCGCACAGTGCGTGGGGGGCCGTGTCCTCGCCCGTTGAGGAGGAAGGCAGTCCCATCCAATCCGACAAGGCAGAGTATTCCCCCGAGCCGAAGAACAGGTCGACGTGGGGGAAGCGCTTCTGCAGGTCCTTTCGGTCGCGCGCGGTGAAGCAGCCGGTGACGGCGATCCTCAACTGCGGTCTCTCCCGCTTGAGTCCTGCGAGCAGTCCGAGCGTGCCGACGATGCGATCCTCAGCACTCTGTCTCACAACGCACGTGTTCAAGACAACGAGGTCGGCTGCGTCGAGATGCGGCACAGGTTCGTATCCGGCAGCCGCGAGCACCCCGGCGATTCGTCGGGATTCTGCCTGATTCATCTG
>Ga0351909_1225_pt1 | contig 10839 bp, 2 predicted proteins | sample TotcelHT113001L4_FD_206864 | JGI IMG/M metagenome (GOLD analysis project Ga0351909, IMG submission 206864) | Enriched cells from coal bed in the Powder River Basin, Montana, United States - Total cells T11 rep1 HSBNCT.T11.300.1.L4 ... | reverse complement strand
TGCCCGCGGTGGTACCGTCGCTGACCCACAATTCCGAGCCGCTGGCGGCCGCCACGGCGCTGAAGAACAGCCTCGCATCGGCTTGCACGGACGTCTGGCCGGCCGCAAAACTGCCGAGAGCGCTGCTGAGCACCCGGATCTGGCTGACACTGCCGTCTGCCGCCGCCAGTCGGAGCGTGTCGCGGCCCTCGCCCGTGTACCGCGTGACCGCCACGGCGCCCGGGGCCAGGCCGCGGGCCGTCAAGGCCGTGTTGACAGCGGCTTGCAGGTCGGTTGCCAGATTGTCCAGCGACGTGTTGTTTTCCAACGTCAAAAAACGGAGCGGGACCGACAGCACGTGCGTGCCGCCGTCGTTGGTCACCAGTTCCAGCTGCGTGGCAACCGACTTCGGCGGGATGCCGCTGGTGACGATGTCGCCATGTGCAGGCCGGGTGCCCAGCATCTGGCCGACCGTCTCGGACACTTCGCTGCCGTTGAACCCCAGGCTCGTGGTTTTGATCGCTACGAGCCCAACGATCGTGGGATCGACGTCGGCGACGAATTGCAGCACGGAAGGTTTGCCGATGACCGCTTCCACGCCAATGGCCTTGGGCTCCAAGCCATACTCGGGCAATTGGGCGGCCAGGGTCGCATTGATGTCGTACACCAGATCCTCGATCGTCTCGTTCTCGCTGGTGGGCGGCATCCGGAATTCGAGCGTCTGGGTTTCTCCACCCAGGTAGGTCACGCCCAAGTTGAAGTTCAGTCCGCGACTGAAATTCAACGCGGCGGGAGCATTCGTCGCCTGCAAACGGACCACGGACTCGGACGTTTGGAACTTGCCAAATCCCAGATCCGAGAGACTGCCGACGCGGATCTGCACGAAACCGGAGTTCACATTCAGGCCGAACAAGTCGCCGGACCGAAAGGCCCGGATGGCATCGGATGCATACTCGTTGGACGTCAGCCAGTTGGACAAGTCGCTGTTGACGTCGTCCACAAAGGCGTCGAACGAGGCGACCAGGTAGTCGTTGTTATTCCGCACTTGCTCCAGCGACAACTGGACGGGAATCGAGACCGTGCTGCCGTCTTCCAGGATGCCGGTTATCGAGAAATCGTAACTGGCATTCGGCCGTCCGGTGATCGGGCCGTCGAACGCGCCGATCAACACGGCCACGCCGGGCATGGCCGTAAACTCAGAAACCTCCTCGACGGTCAGATCCTTGATCTTCTCCGTGCCTTCCTCGCTGCCGTCGGTGCGCCACAGCTCGATTTTGTTATAGCCCTGGTTGGCGGTGAAATACAGGATTCCGCCCACGTCGACCAGGTTGCTCGGATCCGAGCCGGCCGCGCCCGGCAGGATGTCCTTGACCAGCTGCGTGCCTTCGACGGTGCCGTCTGTCATCCACAACTCTTGCCCCACCGCCTCGACGTAGCCCGTGAAATAGACGTGGCCGCCCGACGGCGTCAGGTTGCCGACATTGGTCGGCGCCGGACGCGGAGCCACGGCGCCGGGCACGTCGAGCCGCAGGATAGCGGCCCCCACGGCGTCCGGGTTGCCAACGTAATCCATGAACCGCCCCAGATCGAACTCGAGGATCGCCCCGCTGACCACTTCGGCGTTGATCGCGTAGCGTTTGCTGTCCGTGCGGACCACGGGCAGCGACAAGCTGACCAACACGTTGCCCGCGCGGCCTTGCACGCCGCCCAAAAATCGAACCGTGCCGCCGCCGGTCAGGTAGCCGATCGCGCCGACGTTGTCGGCGGCGGGCGAGCCGTCTTTCCAGCCCAGGTAGTAGCCCGGCCCGACGGCATCGCTGCCTGCAGCCAGCTCGAAATCGAACGCCTCGCCCGTCCCCGGGCTAAGCGTCCGCGTCGTCCCGATACCGGTGATCTCGTAGCGGCCTGCGACGGTCAAGCGGAGGATCAACGGCGTCACGTCGCGCGTCGTGCCGGTGGCGAAATCGCCGCCATAGGCGGACCACCGCGCGACTCGTCCGGTCGCCCCAAAGGCCGGTCCGACGTACATGCCGCCCGAGGCCGAATCGACAAACGAGGCGACGACCAGATCGCCGCCCACGGTTTGCGGAGCGAACGCGGTCGTGCGGTCTTCGTCGATCCCCGTAACCTCGACGAATTCTTGGCGCGCTCCGGGCGTGATGCGGATGAACGTGCCCGGCTGGCCGTCGCCCAGCGTGACGAACCGGTACCAGCGCTCGCTGCTGCCGGCGGCCATCGTAAAGTCGGTGGTGTCGATCTCTCAGTACCCCTAAAAATAATACAAAAAGATCTCAGCACGGCCTGTGCCGCGGTCTACCAGGTAATCGCCGCTGCCGGTGACGGTCAGGTTTGTCAAGTCCACGATCTGATCGCCAGGAGGCAAATTGGGCGGCGTCGAGGCGCCGTAGACGACGAAGATCTTGCCGGCGCCCGGTGTCAGGATCGTCGTCACCGAATCGGCGCCGGCGGCCCCGATCAGGATGTCGTCCAGGCGGTCGCCGTTCAGGTCGATCCCCGGCTCGGCCGGAAGCGTACCGAAGCCGTTGAACTCGAACTCGCCGCGAATCGCCGAACTGGCGTCCGACAAGTAGACCTTCGAGCCGCGTTCGGTGATCGAGAACAGCACGTAGGCCGTGCCCCGTTCGTCGATGTCCAGCAGCGTGTCCGATCCGACGGGGGTCATCGTCCGCAGCGGCTCGCCGACCAGCAAGTCGGGCACCCCGTCCGCGTTGAAGTCGCCGGCCGTGGCCTGCAAGATACCGTTGTAGACCAGGTTTTCCGGCAGGGAACCTTCGTCGCGATGGACGGCGATCTGGGCATCCGCCCCGCGCAAGATGGTGGTGCCGGCGGGGCCGTCGACCGCTAGGCTGGTGGCACCAGAAGCCACCACTCCGCCCCCCGCAACCGCTGCGCCCCAGTCCGCGCTGCCGTAGAAGATCAACAAGCCGCCCTCGCGCGTGAGGTCGCCGTGGCGTCCTTCCTGCGTGGTGCTGATGGCAAAGTCGTCGTAGCCGTCCTGGTTCAAGTCACCCAAGGCCCATACGCCGCCGCCCAGCGAGATGTCCTGAACGATCAGCGAGCTGGTCTGATCGATTTCCGTGCCGAAGAATGTGAAGGGCGTTTCTCCGAGGGTGATATTGTGGCCGCCACCGGTCCGGCCCGTGATCAGGTACGCGCGGCCGATGCTGGGCAGACCGTCTTCCGCCGGAAAACTGGCGTAGCCGGGATCGGCGAACAGCACGTCGTCCAAACCATCGCCGTTCACGTCGCCCACCACCGTGGCCCGCAACTGCTGGCCCAGCTGAACACTGACGGCGATCGTGGCGTTCAGGAACTCTTGAGCGACCGCCTGGCGATCCGACGTGTCCGCCCAGATGGCGGCAGCCAGATCGGTCGCGATCAAGAACGTCTGGGTACCGCTGGCGTCCGCGCCGCGCCACAGCGCTTGACCGGAAAAGATAAAGCCGTTGAACAGCCCGTCGGGATAGGTGATCAGCAGGTCGGCCAGGCCGTCGTCGTCCCAATTCAGCACGGCCATGTCCAGCTGATCGGTGACCAGCCAGCCGGCACCGTTGATAACCAACTCGCGGACACGGTTCTGACCCTGGGCCGCCGCGACCAGCTGGACCCAAGCGCGGTCGACATAGCCGGGCAATTCCAATCCCCCCGCGCCGCCGCCCATGATCACGGTAATGACCGCGTCGGCGCCGCCCGCTCCGTCCTTGCGGATGAATACCAGGTCCGTCTTGCCATCGCCGCTGACATCGCCCATCCGCATCGCGGGGCGCCCCACATCCGCCGCGATGACAAAGTCGGCTTCGTCGCGGGCGTTGGTGACGTCGTCCAGTTCCACCGGGCCCAGCAGCACGTAGCTGGCGTCGCTGCCATAGACCAGCAGATCGGTTTCCCGGTCGCCGTTGAAATCGACCAGTTGCACGGCGCCCGACAGCCCTTCGTCTTCGTTTGTGCCGCGCAGTCCAAAGGCGTCGCGCGCGGCCGGGTTGGCGTCCTCCGCCACATTGATTCCGCGGATGTCGCGCGGTCCAAAGCCGGGCGGAATGGGCGTGGCCAGTTCGAACCGATAGTAGTCGGGCGGGAGCATGTTGGCTGCTGCCGCCACCGCGCCGACTTGCATCGGTCCCAACCGATCACCCTCGTACAACCGCAGGGCGTCGCCCGCCGGGCCGGCGGCCGCCAGGCGGGTGTAGACCGCGCCGTCCTGCTCGAAGGTGTCGAGAGGACCGAACAACAGGACCCGGGGCTGGACCAGTCCGGGTTGCGAGTAAGTGGCGCGGCCCGGTTCGATCATCAGGTCGGCGGCCGTATTCAGCCGCGTTTCCAGCGCCGCTCGGCTCTCCCGCAGATCCAAGTCGGCATTGACGACGCGAGCCCCCAAGTGCATCGCCAGCACCTGGCGTTCGAGCACGCCGCGGTCCCGCAGTCGGTTGCTCTGGACCATCACCGCCGCACCAAGATCGGCCGCGCCGTCCCCGTCGAAATCGCCGATCGGACGGAAACGCCCCTCCGGCAAGGCGATGGCGCCGCTGCCCAACAAGTCGCCCAGCGCGACCGTGCCGCTCAACTCGCTGTCGCCAAACACGAGCCAACTGCCGCCGCTGCCGCTGATCAGCAGATCCGTGGTGCCGTCGGCGTCCACATCGCCGGCCTCGTAGACCTGCACATCGCTGCCGAAGCTGCCCGTGATCGTGGCCCGCAACACGGGTCCACTCAGCCCGCTGCGGCCGGAGAAGATACGGATCTGACCGGAATCCACGACCGCGAAATCAGCGCGGCCGTCGCGGTCGAAATCGCCCACGCCCCGAACGGCCCCCGCGCCAGAGAACGTGAATGCGGCGTCGCCCGTGAATTCCTGCGTGCTCGGATCGGTCTGCAGCAGCCAATGCTCGCGCGTCCGCCCGGAGAAGACCAGTGTTTGGCCCGCGGCCGAGACCACCAAATCGTCCCGCCCCATTCCCGGTACGTCGTCCACCTGCACCACGTTGCTCAGCGGAATGTAATCGTAGCTCGTTCCGCCCAGCGGATCCCAGCCGAACAGGATGTACCCGTACGGGTCGGCGTTTTGGAAGTACTCCAACTGCAGGTTGTGAAGCCCTTTGCGCAGTGTCACCACGCCTTCCGAGACGATCGACTCGGGAATCCCATCGGCGTTGCTGTCGACCGCCGTCAAGTCAGCATCCAGAACGGCCTGACCGTCGAGGAACAGGCGGTGCCCGTCGATGCTGATGATTACAAAACTCACCTCTCCCGACTCGGCATCTCCAGGCGGATCGAAGGCCAGTTGGCCGTTCCAGCGGACCGCGAAATTCTGCTGGAAATCGAGCAGGGCCGTGGCCGGGTCGCCGCTGGTAAAGCCGGCGTCGGCCGTGAGCCACATGCCCGAGTTGGACAGGGCCGTGTCCAGGCGGCTGAGCGTCGCGCCGAATCCGGACACCGCCGCGAGCTCGCCTCCGCCGGACACGTGGGGCGGCAGGCCGTTGTCGAAATTCGTGCCGAACACCGGCGTGTCTTGCCCGCCGTGATCAACGACGCGGATCACCAGATTGTCGATCGCCCACGATTCGTCATTGCCTCCGCCGTAGCCGGCTCCGTCGCCATAGATGCGAATCTCGACGGTGCCGGCCGTGTGCGGGATTCCTCGCAACGCTCCGGCGCCCGTCAAATCGTACAGCGAGTCCTTGGCCGTTCCCAAGCCCAGATTGCTGCCCGCACGGAGCAGCCCTCCGTCCGGCGGCACATAGCTTTGCGGACGTGTGTCGACGTTCGACAGCGATTCGTCAAATACCAGCACGCCGTCCACTTCGACACGGAACCGATCCGAGCCATGTGTGGCGTCGTCGCCGTCCCAGCTGTTGATTACGGCCAGCACGAATTCGATGTCCAGACTCGCATGCTCCGGCAGATCCGTCAGCGTGATCACCGTCGCGTCGCCCGCGGCTCCGCGGTTGTGCAAAAAGTTCCCGGTGACAAAGCTGGGGATGTGGTCCAAAGTGCTCGTGTCGACGTAGTTGTGATAGCTGCCGATCAGACCCTGCGCCCACACATCGGAAACGTCCCCAACTCCCGCGGCGCTGACCGTCGTCGCGCCGGCGACCGGGATGAACAAATCCCTGTCCGTGGTGATGTTCAGCACACCGCGCGCATCCCGGAACAGGACGCTGGCCGGCACGACCTGCTTGGTCGCGCTGCCCGGCTTGCGCCAGCTCAACGTCACTCCCGCCGCGCCGTAGTTCTCGAACATCTCGACGCGCAGGTTGTGGTAGCCGGCGTCCAACTGCGCAGGTAGAACGTATAGCTGCCCGCCTGCTCGATATAGATCTGGCCGGTCCAGCGGACGGCGAAACGGTCGGTCAGTTCCGCAAAGCCGGCGAATCCCGGGCCCAAGGTGGCGGGATAGGCGATCTGGGCGTCCGTCCGGGTGTACAGCGGTGTGAGCGCGTCGAAGTCGATCAGGTCCAGGTCCGTCGAGGGCACGCTGGCCGGCAGCACAAAGTATTCGCCGACCAGTCCGTTGTCCGCGCCCTCGGTCGCCTCGCTGCTCCAATCCGCTCGCCCAAACAGGATGTAGACGCCCTGCTTGTCGGTCGCCGACGCCTTGGTGACGGTGATCGCCACGTCATCAAACCCGTCGCCGTCCAGATCGCCGGCCGGCGTAATGACGCTGCGGTTGTTGGGGGCGCTGTCCAGGATCGGCGCCGGCAGCTCGAGGGTCACCGCGGGCACGACCAGGTTCAGGTCCAGGCCATCGGGCGAGCCGAAGGCGATTCGGGCAAAGGTTTGCGGCTCGGCCGGATTGGCCAGGTTGAAGACCGAGTCCTGGACGGAGACCAGCGCGTCCTCGTAGCCGTCGCCGTGGATGTCGCCCAGCGGAATCATCACGGGTTGTCCGGACAGCTCGACTGCCGAAAACGTCGCGCTGGCCTCGGACCCCGGCACATGCAGCGTCTGGCCCAGCGTGCCGGTGAACTTGATGCGATACTCGCCGGGCCCGAATGGCACGATCAGACCGTCGGTGCCTCGGCGATCGTCCAGGGCCACCGAATCCGGAGCGAGCGTGCCTTGCAGTGTGCCGTGCGCCAGATTGGCCGACAAATCGAGTACCTGGTTTCCAGCGCGCAGGAAATCGGCGTCCACCTGGTCCTCGAAACGCCAGTACAATTGCAAGCCGTTTTCATCACCCGTCAACACGCGGTTGTACGAGTCGACGATTTCCGTCGCCGTCAAGGCCCGATTCCATACGCGGACTTCGTCGATCCGGCCATTGAACATCTGGTACGAATTGGCCCCGCGGCCTCGCCCCACCCGCAACTCGTTCCGCGCGGGGTCGATGTCTCCGAGGTTCGCAAAGCCCAGGTTGTGCGAGTACTGGGCGGCGCCGTTGATGTACACCTTCACCAGGCCTTGCTGGAAGACCACCGCGACATGGGTCCAGTCATCCAGCGGAAGGTTGATTCCCGTGCTGACCCAAGACCACGTGCCGGCTCCCTGCGCGGCGAAAGAGTACAGGAGTTGACCGGCGTTGGAACGGCCGATGACGTACTCGCCCTCTTTCGTGACGATCGTGCCGACGCCGTCCGAGCCGGCTCCGGCCGGATTGACCCACGCCTGCAGCGTGACCTGTTGGCTCATGGTCAACGCCGCACGATTGGACAGGTTAACGTAATCGGTGATGCCGTTGAACAACAACGACAGCCCGCGCTCCTCGCCATCCCGCGGAATGATCTGGTTGGTGACGTGCAGCAGGTAATAGTCGGGAACGCCGGAGAAACGTTCCCGCGGGACCAGGCTGAGGCCCGGGCCCGGATCGCTGTCCTCGGCGGGGTACAGGTATGCAACCAGTCGGTCGTCTGTCTCCTGAACACCTCCTTCGACCGAGACCAGGGTCACGACGGAGATCATGCCGTCGTTCAGCACGGCGCCCAGGGCGTCGCCGAACTGCTGCTGGGCCTCGGGGGCGGAGAGGATGTACCAGTCGTCGCTGTCGCCCAGGTGGAAATTCAGCCGATCCACGCTGCTGCCCGCCCGCACCGGCGGCAGTGTGGCGGCGAACGGCGAGTAATCGTTGCGGCTGGCCAGGCCGTTGACCGTAGTGAACTCGAACCGATCCGGCGCCAGGATGCGGTTGCCCGCCAACAGGTCGGATCCGGGCCCGCCGCTGATCCGATCGTCGCCCCCGCCGCCCATGATCAAGTCGGCCCCGTCGCCGCCGTCGATCGTGTCGTCGTAGGCGCCGCCGAACAGCCGGTCGTTACCGTCCCCGCCGTAGATCTCCAGGGAGGCCAACGCGGCCCGCTGTTCGCGGTCTCCCGGCTTGATGCCCCATTCGCTGACCACGCCCGGATACATGAACTCGGGATCGCCATGCACGACGTCGTCCCCGGCACGCGTGTCGATCACCATCCGCTCGACGTTCACCGTCTGGAAGAAGGCGTACAACTGCAGGTAGATGGTTTCGCCGCTCAGTAACGGCGCGAATTTCATCTCGGTCAACGCCGTATTCGGCTGGCCGTCCACGATCTCTTGCGCGCGGAACTCCAGTCGCCCCCCGGATGCGACCAGCCGCATCACCCCGTCCGGAAATTCGACGACGATTTGGCCTTCGGCCGCCGAGCCTGCAAAGGCCGCCGCGACGGCTGCCGCCAGGTCGTCTGCCAAGCCGCTGATGTCGTTGTTGGCCGCATCGGGTTGCACTGTGACGGTGCGGGTGATCGGCGTGTTGTCCGCGCCGATCCAGGTCAGCTCGAACACGGCGGCCCGAGCCAGCCGCCCGTTCTCTACGGCTCGCGAGTCGGCCGAGACGAATTCGGCGTCCGGCGCGAATTGCTGGTTGGCCGCGTCCCACTGCAGCGACGTGAATTCGTAGCGGTGCTGGAAGCGGTCCCAGCGGATCGCCACGTCGTCCGGCACGGGCCGACCCAGACGGTCGTAGTCGCCGCCCAGGAACAGCACGCGGTCGTCGCCGGCCCCGCCATCGAAGCGGTCGGTCAGCGTGGGGATGTAGGTCTCCGTCGTGCCCTTGATGAACGGCAATCCGTCCGGCAAGATCTGGAACGTGTCGTCGCCCTCGCCGCCGAACAGCAGATCCTCCGCCTGGCGATCGTAGCCGCCGGTCAACACGTCGTTGCCCGCCTGGCCAAAGATCCAATCCTCGCCAGCCCCGCCTTGCAAGACGTCGTTGCCGTTGCCGCCCAGGATCACGTCGCGACGGACCAGATCGGTTCGCGTCGTGTAGTTTTGTACCGCCGGCTCGGCATCGTCGATCTGCAGCGTCACGTCGTACACGGTGGGCACGCTGTTGTTCGACGAGACCTTGATCAGGTACTCGCCGGCGGCCAGGTTCGGGATCGGCACGACGCCCTGACGCTTGCCCGACAGATCCAGCACGAGGTGCCCCAGATATCGCCGTTCGTCGATCGCGTCCGTGTTCGGATCGTCTCCCGTTCCCACCTGGGTGACCAATTCGTACCGCGCCGGTGCCGCAATGCTCCGCACGCACAGATAGTATTCGCCGGCCTCGTGCCCCTGCAGCGAAATCGTCAGTGTCACGTCGGCCGTCTTCGTCGCTTTGCCCAGCGAGACACCCTCTTCGTCGAACAGTTCCAGTTCCAGCGAGTTGATGCCGACCAGGTCCGTCACCAGGCTGATCCGGTCGCGTCTTCCCCCCGCTTCGGTCAAGCGGAAACGGAACCAGTCCAAGTCGCCCAAGTCCGCGGCGTTCAGCGGATCCGGGCCGCGATCGATGGTCAAACCGCGGACGCGGAAGACGTTCTGGATGGACCGCTCGTCCCTGAATTCATAGGCCGTCTGCCGCGTGTCGTTTCCGCCGCCCGCGTCGATGCCGTCCTGCGAGACCAGGGTGGCAAAGTCCCCGATCGCCGCCGTCGTGCCGTCGTTGTTTACCCGGTACAGCTCGACGTTCAACCCGTCCAAGTCCGAATTGCTGGCAGCCACGATTTGAGCGTTGGCCGAAGCGTCGGCGGCCAGCGTAAAACGATACCAATCGAGGTCCGCCGGATTGTCCAGCGTCAGGCCCTTCAGAGCCAGGCTTTCGGTCAGCCCCGTCGGCTCGCCAACGCGATAGGCCGTGTCCGGCAGATCGTTCCGCACATTCAAGTCGGCGCGATCCACCAGGATCGAACTGCCGCTGGCGATCTTGACCACGTCGTCGCCGTCGCCCGCATCGATCCAGACGGTGCGCTGGACCGTGGGACCAACGTACACCTGGTCATTGCCCGCCAGGGCGTCGATCAGAATCACCTCGAAATCCGCTTCCGGCGGCAACAGGCTCTCCTCCAGCGCCAGGCGGTTGAACTCCAGCTGGGCCAACTCCCGCTGCCGCTCCAATTTCTCTGCGGGCGTGAGCGTGCTGGGATCGACATACGGCACGAGCGTTTCGGCGTCGTAGCCCAACAAACTATCTTCGGCGTTCACCACCTGTTCGATGTCAAACGACAAGTCCTCGGGATCCCAGACCGGATTGCCGTCCTCGTCCATCGCGCCGAAATCCAGACGCAACTGGGCCGCGAAGCTGTAGTTCTCGTTGTTGTTGGTCAGCCGCGTGACCAGGTGCTTGCCGCGCAGCGGACCCGGCTCGGTGACGTAGTCCACGGTGATCACGTCGTCCGCGCCGGTGCCGCTGACGTACCAGACCTGTCCCGTCTCTTTCGCGTACTGCTTCCAGGCATCGCCCAATACGCCGCCGTCCATGGACTCGAACAAGCTGCCGTCGGCCCGGAACAGCTTGTCGTCGCCCCCGTTGCCGAACAGGAAGCCGACCGTGGTGCCGCCGTACAGTTCGTCGTCCTCCTCCGAACCCAACATGCGGTCCAAGCCAGTCTGCTC
>Ga0351909_1200_pt3 | contig 10872 bp, 10 predicted proteins | sample TotcelHT113001L4_FD_206864 | JGI IMG/M metagenome (GOLD analysis project Ga0351909, IMG submission 206864) | Enriched cells from coal bed in the Powder River Basin, Montana, United States - Total cells T11 rep1 HSBNCT.T11.300.1.L4 ... | reverse complement strand
TGCCGGCACGATTATCTTTGTGCTCGTTAAGTCGTGCCTGAATTTTCACTATGCATCTGTCGCCGGAAACAAGTTCCTGGTCGCGTCTGTGTTTATCATAGCGCTATGGTTTCCGTTTCAGGTCGGCGTGGTATTACGCGAGCCGATTGGCGTGGCAAGGCGCCTGATTCGCTCAGTATTTATATTTGTCGCTTTTCTTGTTTTGTTCCACTGGTTATTCACGCAAAATATGTTTCCGCGGAATTATGGATATGCCGATTGGTGGGAGGGCGTGATCGGTCCCGGTATTTTGGCGGGAACATTTTTTGCCGTTCTGGCCGCGTGGTTTAAGCTTGATTATCGCCGTTTTATAGAAATTTATCGGCCGGGCGGATTGATCCATTGGAATCATGTTGCCTTGTTGCTGCTGATGTTCATTTGCGCGCTGAACGCACTTTATAGCCTGCGCGGTTTATGGAATGTTTCGCCGGTCTCAGACGCGTATAACTACGAAAGAATCGCTTATGAGCTCCTGCTCGGGAACGGTTTTGCGTCAATATATTACCAGCCGCTCTACATTCTCTGGCTGGCGGGGCTCTATTATTTTTTCGGCCATCATTTCTTCATCATTCAAATCGCCAATATTGTCTGTGTGCTGGCAACTATGCTGTTGTTTTACGCGGCCTTTCGCCTGTGGACGCAAAGCGCGATTGTTTCCATCATCGCAATTTTTCTGGCTGTTACCAGTTATCTTCCTTACGTTTATATATATACATCCCAGATTGAGCCATTTAATCAATTACTCGTTGCATTCAATTTTTACGCCTTTGTGTTGGTTTTTTGCCGTAACCGGCCTTTCGGATGGGTGTTGTGGGGGTTTTCCGGGGTGTTGTTATTCCTGACCCGTGTTCAAAATGGCGGCCTGATAATGGGCGAGGGGGCCTGTTATCTATTAATGTTGATGGTGGTCCACAGTAAGGAAAAGTGGCCGGTACTGTTTAAGAATGTGATTCTACCGCCATTGGCCGCGGTCGCTGTCTTTGTTATACCGCTCTTTACATGGGGGAGCTATAATCTGGCTGCCAGGGGTGAATTCATCTATTCATCACCGCGCGGCGGACTTGATTTCTGGAGGGGTAATTTTCCCGGATTCCGCGAAAAATTTAAAAACACAGGAAGAAATCAACCGTGTGCTGGTCAAAGATGGCTTGCGGATGATTGTGGATGATCCCGTCGCGTTCCTCGACCGTGTAATAAAAAGGTTCGTGTTACATATGGACCTGTACCGGCCCGGCTGGTACACAGGAAGGATTACCGACTGGAAAAGCGATTGGATGGGATATGTGCGCCAAGGTTATCAATCCATGGTTGCGTTGTCCTGCCTGGTTATCATGCTTGCATTTTATAGAAGAAAATTATTCTGGGCTGCGCTTACAGTTTTCTTTGTCTACATGCTGCCATTCATGTTTTTTTTGAGCTATGAAAGCAGGATCAGGTGGCCGGTAGATCATTTTCTGCTGTTGGTCATTGCCGTCGTTTTATCTTTGGGGTTTTTCATGCAAAAAATTGATGTTCAGGGGCCGCATCTTATTTTGTTTGATTTAACTTCGTTCCTCCGGTTTATCAGTTCCTGGCCTTTATTCAGGGCGTGGGTTATTGAAATCTGGCGGGAAAGGATTTTGAGCAAAGGAATGCTGCTTGCCTGCTTGTTACTGATAATCTCAATTCTTTTTCTTGGCCTGTGCCGCGCAGGCATGGGGCGTCCCAACCGGTACGCGCTTTTGAATCTTGCTGATGCCAAGTGGACAAGCAGTTTGTCCATGAATGATCTGCCGGAAAATGCCAGGCGGATGGATTTAACAGGGGGCGATATGGCCACAAACGGATTAGAGAACGCATCCCTGGTTGTAAAATGTGTCGTGAGTAATTATTCGCCCGGCCAGGGGTATAAGTATATTTGGCCTCCGCCATTTCCCGACCAGTTTGTTTCTGCCACCTATTCCAAGTGGGCTTTGTGTTTCCAGGATGCCGTTGTTGAAAAAGGGATTCGTGAAGGAGACGAGGTGGAAATCCTTGGGCATATCATCTCTTTTGGCTCCCCGCGCGTCATCCGGGCCGGCAAGGTTAAAATTTTAAAGCACAAATAGGAGGATGAAATGATCAATCCAAAAAGTCCGATTTATCAAGCCGGCATGAAAATATCTGATTTGTTAGGTGAGCCGCGTACGGATGAGTATGGCTGCTCTTTAAAATGGCTCAGGGAAAGCCAAAAAGTTCTGGATGTTGCCTGCGGTACGGGTACTTTCCTGGAAAGTCGAAAGGGCGATACAGTTGGCGTTGACCTTAACCCGCAGAATGTTGATTACTGTGTTAAGAAAGGCTTGAACGCCAGGGTGGGCGATGCGCTGAGCATTCCGTTCCCCGACAGTTCTTTTGACGGAGTGCATTGCTCGCACCTTATGCAAGTTTTCGGGCCGAAAGAAGCCGCCCAATGCATCCGTGAACTCGGGCGGGTTGTCAAACCCGGGGGGATTGTCGTGATCGTGACCCTGAACTGGTTCAAAAGATTCTTCCGTCACCCGGAAAACGCAAGACCCTATCCTCCAGACGCAATCAGGCGTTATTTCAATGTGCGTCAGGGAACAACCTCCCCGATGTTTCCCAATTTGCCGCGTTTTGAACAGGAGGCTATCTGGCTGCGTCGGCCTTCTTTAGTTGAGTTTTACAGCTCCACCAATTACTTGCTTGATGAAGCCTGCCTTCTTATAAATCGCCTCCAATACAAGCTGTTCCTGAGAAAATACTGGGCGTATGACGCCTATTCCATCAAGCTCAGATGCTGTAAAGATTAGAGTTCTTAGAGAAGGTCCAGGCTCCGCCGAGGCGAGCCGCCAAGGTAACAAAGTTTATCTTCTTCGTTTCTTTCGCCTGCCCGCGTCGCCCAGAATTAACCTTCTGTAAAACTGATTCGTTCGGTTTTATTCAACGGTCTCAATAATACGCAATTCATTTGACGGCTGGCGTGTCCGCATGACAAAAAAATGGATATTAAATTTGGTAAAATTCCTGCTGGTGGCCGGCATATTCGTATATCTATATCGTGCCGGCCAGTTTGATGTCGCCAAGTTGGCAAAGGTTTTTGACAGCCCGTTTCTTTTCATTTCAGCCATGCTCTTGATGCTGCTTGGAATGATGCTGGCGGTGGAACGCTGGCGGCTCCTGATTCGGATACAGAATATTCATATAAGCTACTGGCGTGCCACGCAATTGACTTTTATAGGCTTTTTTTTCAGCTTTGTTTTACCAGGTGCGGTTAGTGGGGACTTGGTTAAGGCCTATTACCTCGTCAGGGGGCAGAGTCAGAAAACAGGACCTCTTATGTCTATATTCTTCGATCGCCTGATGGGCTTATATACCATAATCCTTATCGCCGCATGCGCGATATTGTTTAGTTTCATAGCCGAAATCGTGTCCGCTCAGCCCGGGATATTATCGCAACCATATGCCCGGCCGCTGGTGCTGTTCGTGCTGGTTCTTTTCGGAGGGCTGACCGTATTGGCCGCGGTGTTCATGAACAAGCGGGTAGGCGGGGCCTTGATGGAAAGGCTGATAGCCAAAATGCCGTTTTCCGCGGTTATAGACAGAATTTATCATGCTGTTCATCAGCATGGCTCAAGCCCCGCGCTCACTCTCAAAGCGCTCCTCATGTCGATTGTGTCACAAATACCCGGCTACGCCGGCCTGTGGTGCCTGGCCGGTATTTTCGGCACCCAAGCGCTGGCGCTTGGCGACTTCCTGATTGCATTGCCGATATGCTTCCTTGTCAATAGCATACCACTGGCCCCCGGCGGGCTTGGCGTGGGGGAGGTGGGCTTCAGGGCCGTTCTGCTGCTGGTCGGCTTCCAGCATGGCGCTGAGCTGGCTTTTCTCTTCCATGCGGCGCTTTTCATTATTGCCATAGGTGTCGGCGGTCTGATATACGCTTTTTCTAATGTTTCTGCGTCTCAGTTGAAACCCAAAAAGCCCTAAAAAATATTTTTACAAAAGTTAACGAAGATAATAAATGAAAATCATCACCATACTCGGCGCGCGCCCGCAGTTCATCAAGGCCGCCGCGGTCAGCAGATTATTGCGGCGGTCAATGCGCGAGGTCATCATTCATACCGGCCAGCATTACGACCGGAACATGTCTAAAGTATTTTTTGATGAACTTGGCATCCCCGCCCCCGATTACAACCTTGGAATCGGATCCGGTCCCCAGGCCGCGCAAACCGGCGCCATGATGGCCGGGATCGAAAAAATATTGGTAAAGGAAAAGCCGGCTTGGGTTCTCGTCTATGGCGATACCAACTCGACCGTTGCCGGCGCCCTGGCCGCGGCAAAATTGCACATCCCCATCTGTCATATTGAAGCCGGCTTGCGCAGTTTCAACCGGCGGATGCCGGAGGAAATCAACCGGATAGTTACCGATCACCTCTCCGATCTTCTCCTGTGCCCCGGCCGGACCGCGGTGGTAAACCTGAAAAAAGAAGGTATCACGCGCGGTGTTCACCTGGTGGGGGATGTGATGGCCGACGCGCTGGCGTACGCCGCCAAGCGCTCCCGGAATCATTCCCGCATTCTGGAAAAACTTGGCCTGGCGGAAAAAAAATATTTACTGGCGACCGTGCACCGGGCGGAAAACACGGATGACCCGGCGCGCCTGCGAAATATATTGTCGGCGTTCTCGCAAATTGAAGAGCCTGTAATATTCCCCGTTCATCCTCGCACCCGTAATTGCCTGGCTGCGTTTAATTCTGTAAATCGCAAGTCGCAAATCGACAATCTAAAATTTATCGATCCCCTCGGCTATCTCGACATGGTGCGCATGGAGCAATCGGCGCGTATGATCCTGACCGATTCCGGGGGCATTCAAAAAGAAGCCTATTGGCTGGGGGTGCCGTGCGTTACCCTGCGTAATGAGACCGAGTGGGTTGAGACCGTCAAGGCCGGATGGAACGTTCTCGCCGGCGCGGACTGCAAGCGCATCCTGAAATTCGTCCGCTCATTTGTCCCTCCCTCCAATCGTCCGCCCCTGTATGGAGACGGCCATGCCGCCGCCAAGTGCGTTACATTGCTTAAGTGAATCATTTCCATGAGGCAACAAAGTGTTCCTTTGGGTGGTTTAGCCTATGTGGCGTGGAACGAACACGCCAGTCTGAAAAAGGATTAACTCTTAGTGACTGCCCGTTATAGAAATAAGGACTTTTCACTGTGGGCAAATTATGATCTAATGTCAGAAACGCCGGTTATTGTCAGGTAAAACTATAGATATGGCTGACATAATATTATCATGAAAACATCCTATTCTATTGCAAGCAAGATACTTGCCAGGATAAAAGGAAAAGGTATGGGGTACGTGTTCGCCGGGAACGATTTCCTTGATCTTGGCAACCTGGTCGCTGTTCAGCAAGTCATGTCGCGGCTGACACGGAATGGGAAGATTCGGCGCATTGGGACCGCGCTCTATCATTACCCCCGAATCAATGAAAAACTGGGTGGAGAATTGCCGCCGGCACCCGACATGGTTGCCTTGACCATTGCCAGGCGAACGGATAGCCGAATTGTTCCATCAGGCGCTTTGGCAGTGAATGTCCTCGGTCTATCCACTCAAGTGCCTGCGAAGATGATTTATCTGACCAATGGTCCGTCACGAGACATAACAGTGAAGCCGTACACCCTGCGATTCAGGCACGTAGCGCCCCGCCGGATGGCCGCGAAAGGGAAGATTAGCGCAATCGTGTTCGAGGCGCTTCGTTATCTGAAAGAGAACAATATCACGGATGAAGCGATAGACAAACTGCGATCCGGATTGTCCGCCGAGGCCAAGACCCAACTGAAGCGCGATCTTTCCCATGCGACAGGATGGATGCGGCCCTATATTCACTGCATTCTTTCGGAGGGGCAGTCGTAATGGACCATGTTGCGCAAAGCACGGAAACCGAACGCGCCCAACTGTTCGAAACCGCGGCGGCAAAACGACAGTTACTGATTTCCGCTCCCATCATGGAGAAAGACTTCTGGGTCTGTTGGACCTTGCGACAGATGTTCGAGGTCATGCGCTTTCGTCCGCGGTTGATTTTCAAGGGAGGAACTTCGCTTTCCAAGGTATACAACGCCATTGAACGTTTTTCCGAAGATGTTGATCTTTCCCTGAGTCGCCGGGACCTTGGCTTTGCCGATGACCGTGATCCCGAACAGCCGGGCATCAGCAAGAAGGAAGCGAAACGCCGACTGGACGAACTGGTTGACGGATGCCGAAAGGTAATCCGTGACCGGCTTCTGCCGGAAATGCGCGCAGACTTCGCATCTGTTATCGGCAATACCGGCTGGCATTTGGACTTGGATGCAAAAGATCCTTAAACCGTGAATTTCGCGTACCCGAAAAGCGCGATGGAGTATGGTTTGGGAGCATACCTTAATCCCGTCATTCGTCTTGAGATGGGCGCCCGTTCCGACGATTGGCCGGCTGAAGATTTTGAGATCAAGCCTTACGCCGCGGAGGTGTTTCCAAATATGTTCACGGTTGCGACTTCGTGCCGCGTTCATGCCCTGGATGCGAAGCGAACATTCTGGGAGAAGGCCACCTTGCTTCACGCCGAATATCATCGTCCGGACGACAAGCCATCCCGCGAGCGGTTGTCGCGGCACTACTACGATTTGTATCGCCTGTCACAACAAGCGATTGGCCGGCAAGCGTTAACTCGCCTTGATTTGCATGAACGTGTGATAAAGCATAAGAGCTTCTTCTTCGCCAGATCCTGGGCGCAATATGATCAGGCCAAAGCAGGTAGTTTTCATCTTGTCCCGCCCGGAGCGCGAATGCAGGAGCTTCGGAGTGACTACGCCCAAATGAAGCCGATGATTTTCGGCGATTATCCCCAATGGGATGAGATTATCCGGGGACTGCAGCAACTTGAAGAACGCATCAATGGCGGGTGATGTTTGGTGGGCATCAGGGGTTGGTGCTGAAGTGGCGTTCCTCTGGCACAGTATCATCTTGTTGTTGGCCGTGGCGTTGGGTGGTTTAGCCTATGTGGCGTGGAATAAAAAAAGTAACTGGCAAGAAAACACAAATAAATGTTGATTATATCAGCTTGATGGTTAACATGGTAATGATATGAAACGAAGCCTTACATTTGATCGAATTGTCGGTTTGACTGACGGGTTGCCGATGCCCCAAAAAGAAACGCTGATAGAGATCCTGTCCAGGCGCCTCGCGGAAGAGCGGCGCATTGTTTTGCGCAATGATATTCAGTCGGCGAACAGTGAGTTTAAGGCCGGTAAATGCCGCACGGTGACAGCGGCGCGACTCATGAAGGAGATTGCCGGATGAGCTGGAAGCTTGTTCGCAGTACAGCCTTTGTGAGGGCTGCGCGAAAACATCTCCAGCGCCACCCCGATCATGCCGAAGACTTCTTTGAGGCGCTTGCACAATTGGGGCAAGACCCGTATCATTCGTCTTTGAGAACCCATAAATTGACGGGGGTGTTGGCGGGGTCATGGGCATGCAGCGTAGGATATGATCTGCGTATTATTTTCAGATTCGTCGAATACTCTGGTAAGCGAGCCATTCTCCTGGAAACTGTCGGGACGCACGACGAAGTTTATTGATTCCTGTCCTAACCCGGATATTTCGTAACGTTGCCCTGGAGAGGCCGCAACCCGCCTGCGTCAAAGACTTCGGCGCGGCATGCCAAATGTGCTTCGCGTGATTGCTGGCCGTATCAGCGATATCCCTGGTAAAAAATCCTCCTGCAAGAGACAATAAAGCTTCCTTCGTTAGCTCCTGTTCAACAAATGTCAAAAAATATTCATCAAACAATTCTCGTCATTGGCGCTTCCGGTTTCAATGGAAGGCATACCATCAATGAGTTGGCCTCCCGAGAATATTCAGTATATGCCAGTTGCCTGCCGAGCGTGTTCCACGGGTGATTTTCAAGCATTATTTCTCTATAAAATGCTCTTGACAACTCCAAAATGCAATGTAAATTGGCGTTATGTTTGCCAGAAATACACTTTTTAAACATGGAATATCATGTTTTTTGCTCGGACCACGAGGAACCGGGAAAACATATTGTCTTCGACATCTTTTCCCAGACGCGATTTTTATTGATTTACTGGAAGCCAGGACTTTCAATATGCTGGCTGCCGATCCGCAACGCCTCGGCAATATGATTGGTATTTCCACGGATGGACCAATAATCATTGACGAAATACAGAAACTGCCATCCTTGCTTGATGAAGTTCATCGTCTGATAGAAGATCGCAATCCATGGTTTATCCTGACTGGCTCAAGCGCGCGTAAGATGCGCCGCTCCGGTGTCAATCTGTTGGGTGGACGGGCGGTTACCAAGCATTTTCATCCGCTGACTGCCGCTGAACTTGGCGATGCCTTTGACTTTAATAAGGCGGTCAGATTTGGCCTTCTTCCTTCCATCTACGATCCTTGTAAAAATGTTCCCCCGGACGAATACCTCCAAAGCTATGTTCAGACCTATCTGAAAGAAGAAGTGATGCAGGAAGGTTTGACGCGTAACTTAAGTTCCTTTTCCCGTTTTCTGGAGGCCGCCAGCTTTTCTCAAGGGCAATTACTGAATATCAGCGAAGTATCCCGTGAGTGCCAGATCAAACGCAAGCTTGCCGAAAGTTATTTCGGAATTCTTGAGGATCTTCTCATCGGTGTTTGTCTCCCGCCTTTCCAGAAACGCGCCCGGCGGCGGATAATACAGCACCCAAAGTTTTTTCTTTTCGATGCCGGCGTCTTCCGGGCCGTTCGCCCCAAAGGTCCGCTTGATGCCCCGGCAGAAATTGATGGGTCCGGCCTCGAAACACTGGTTCTTCAGCACCTGCGGGCGATAATATCGTGGCGCAATTCGGATGGCGCCATAAGTTACTGGCGTACTTCAACCGGGCTGGAGGTGGACTTTGTGGTGTATGCCGCCGATGCCTTTGCCGCGATAGAGGTGAAACGTAAACGTAATATTACATCTCGTGATCTCAACGGGATGCGGGCTTTCGCGTCTGAGTACCCTGAAGCGGCGAGAATCATTCTATACGGCGGCGATCACCAGGAAATACTCGATGGTATCCGCTTGATCCCCATTGCAAAAGCCCTGCCGGTGCTGGAGCGAATCGTTTGGCCGGGTTTGGATCCAGTCCAATGAGATCGGGGGCAAATTTAATCCTTACCCCGGCAAGATCAGCTTAAAAATATTTTCTCACATAAGCACGCAAAGTTCACAAGGTTACTGCCTTATCTTCTGTAATAAATCTCCCTTTATAATTCACCATGGTCGCCAGGGAAAAATTCCCCCTCGGTTTCTATGAATGGCTCTGGCTGTTCATCGGCGTAACCGGCGCCGCCGGCATCCTCCTGTTGGTCCTGGAACGCTTTAATCCGGTCCTGGCCGTTTCCGGCTCAGCTGTCATCGTTGTCCTGGCCGGTATTTTCCTCGGGTTAAGGTTGTCTTTCAAATGGGATAGGCGCTTCACTCCCTGGTTGTTTGCCATCCTGGTGCTGGCCTTGTTTTTCCGCTGGGGACCTTATCCGCATCATGTCATCGGGCAGGACCAGGGACTTTACGTCAGCATGTCAAAGGTTTTTGCCCGCTTCGGCGGTTTTGATTTCAAGGATCCGATCCGGGCAGATCTTTCAGCTGGGCAGCAGAAATTGTATGACGCCAACGGCGGCGCCCTGTTTGACTCGGCCGCCCCGGTTGACGGGACAAAAACAAAAATAAGGATATTATTTTATCCGCTCCATCCCGCCTGGATGGCGATATTTTCCGGTGGGTTGGGGGAAGGCAGGGGCGGCTATTCCGTTGTTTTCTTTTCGCTCCTGGCGATTATCGGGTTATATCTGCTTACGCTGGAAATATCAAAGAGCAGGACGGCGGCTCATATAGCGGCCCTGTTTGCGGCGTTGAATCCGGGGCTGGTCTTCTTTGCGAAATTTCCGGTCAGCGAGATGGTCGCGCTGGCCTTTACGGCCAACGGCTTTTATTTTCTTTGCCGCGGGTATCGTCAGTTAAAAGCAAATCAATCCTGTTGGGTCCATCTTGCCCTGGCGGCCGGGTGTTTTAACGCGTTTTTTTACACGCGGATGTCGGCGGCATATTTTATACCTTTCATGGCGTTGGTTTTTTGCGTCAGCCTTGTTGATTTGCCGGACCGGCGGCAAAGAATAAAGATTTCCTTATTCTTTTTGTGCCTGGCGGTTCTCTTCGGGCTATCATGGTTTTTTTATTCTCAATTATTAACGCCCATGTATTCCGAGATTGTCACTAATTTTTCGCGCAGTCTCATGGGATCATTTAATCCCTATAAAATCCCAATTCTGACAAGCCTTGGTTTTGTGTTCGGTGCGGTGGTTTTGCTTATCTGGTGGTGGGTCAAATCTCCGAAACTACAAACAGCCTTGCAAACTGTTTTGGGGAAGCCGGGGGTGCTGGCGCCGGTTTTTATCATTCTTGTCCTGGCAATGCACCCGGTTTGGAGAATCATTGCCGCTGACCACGCCAACTTTACCGATTATTGGAAGTTCAGCGAGGATGTCCCCGGATGGCGCATGTTCTTTTATTCGTCAATATATCGTTACATCATGTATCTTTCGCCATTGGGTTTCACGTTGCTGATTATCGGTGTTTTTCTAAAAAAAATGAGGGATAATAATCTTGTGGTGCTGGCCGTGGTCTTTACAGGATTCATGATGGCGGCCTGTATCCTCCAGCCGAATTCGGCCTATGCCTTTTATTATGACCGCTATTACCTGAGCGAGGTGGTTCCATCTTCGTTGATGCTTATCGCCATCATAATAGCTCCTGCCTCTCCGGCCATCATCATCTCAACTGC
>Ga0351909_1014_pt1 | contig 11315 bp, 8 predicted proteins | sample TotcelHT113001L4_FD_206864 | JGI IMG/M metagenome (GOLD analysis project Ga0351909, IMG submission 206864) | Enriched cells from coal bed in the Powder River Basin, Montana, United States - Total cells T11 rep1 HSBNCT.T11.300.1.L4 ... | reverse complement strand
TTTCGCCTGCCGTCTTCTTGGCCGCCTGCTCCACCGCCTCGTCCGGGACGGGCGCCTTGGGCTGCGACGCGGATTCGGCGGCCACGCCGAGGCATGACGCCATCAGAATGATCTCCATGACCAACACGAGTCCATGGTGCGGGATCAAGGTGGTCAGCGGGTGGAACCGAACACGTCCGTCAGGCTTTCCAGGCTGAACTGTCAGGCTGGAAAGCCTGACGGACAAGATGTGCGACACGAATTGCATGGCGGGTCTCCTTGTCATGGCTTCCGTCCGCGGATCCGTTGGCGGACTCGTTCTTTCACTTCCTCCGTCAGCGGCTGCTGCAGTTCGCTCCACAGCAACGTGGCCTGCTTGTCCAGATCATACGACTCAGACTTTCGCGCTGCCGCCAAGGCCCGTTCCGCCACACGCTTGGCCAAGTCGATTTGCGAGTCGACAATGGCCTGGTCGGCAATTTCGAGCAGTTCTTGTGCTACCGCCTCGTGCTCGGCCGGTGTCGAAGCCTGTTCGGCGTCAATCTTCAATCGCTCCTCGGCTTGTTCCAAGGTTTCCACTGGCAGCGGCGGCGGTTCGGCGACCAACGCCGGCTGTTCCGCAGGCAGTTCCATCACGGGCGGCGGCACTGCTTGTTCCGGCGGACCCGGTACTGGCGCAGCCGGTTCGAGCACCAAGGCTGGCGGCGGCGACGATGCGTCCGAGTCGGATGCCGGCACGGGTTCGGCGATGGACGCTTCGGGCTCGTCAGTGTCCGCAGGCTGCGGTCCCGGTCCTTGCGCGACGGCGTCGTCGGGAAACGGCGGTGCGGGTCCCAGCGAGCGCGCCACGACGAAGGCCAAGACGAGGGCGAGGGCCGCGGCCAACACCCCCGCAGCCACGGCCAACGCGCCAAGCCCTGTCTTGGATTGACGCAGAATGCCTGACAATCCTCCGCTCACGACAAGCGGCGGCGGTTCCATGCCCAGGGGCACAGGCGTCGCCTCGGCACCCGGAACCGCCGTGGACGCAGTGGGACTTGCCGATGGACGCGCGAGGGGCAACCCTACCGGCGGCGCTGCGGGGGCGGCGGACTCGTTGCGCCAACGGCTGTCGGCCGACGCCGGTTCCGCGGAAACGGGAGCCATTTGCGCCTGCAGCTTGGCTCGCAGTTGTTCCTCGTAAGCCGCCTTGGTCGCCGGCGACAGCAAGCAGATCCTGGCGGCCGAGAGCTGGTTCAGCAACTTCTGGCTCAAGGCGGAATCCGCCCCGGCCTGGTACTCCTTGATGAAGCTCATCTGCCGGTTGGCGGCCGCGTCGATCACGTTGCGATTCTCCTCGAACAGCTCCAGTCCGAGCAGGCGATAATGGTTCGGCGGCTGGTCCTTGGGCGGAATGCCAAGCCATTCGTAGTAGGGATCGACGGTTTTCGTTTGCATCTGGCCAGCTCCCGTCCGGTTTGCCCGATCCACCGTATCATACCCGCGGCGAACGAGCGTGTCGAGCAACGCCAGCGACGGAACCAGACGCAGGATTCCGAAGAACACGAGGGCCGCAAGACCGGGTTCCGCGACGACCAGCAAGGCGTTCGACGGGCTGCGGTCCGGATCGAGAAAACCGGCGAGCAGCGTGGCGAACAGGTCTCGCCGCTCGTCCGGCGATTTCTGGCGCCAGCGCGCGGGGATCACGCCGCCGGGATCATCAAAAGGCCCCGCCGTCGGCGCGGTCAGGAAGTTCAATACGACCCGTTCATCGATCGCCGGGCGACGGCCGTCCAGCATGTCTTCCAGTCCCGACAGGCTGGCCAAACGCGTCGGGAGCGAGGCCGTGTCCTCCTCGAGCCACTGCGCTGCCGCCTAGAGCTTTACGCAGTCGAGAATCGACCAGTGATGCCCCGGGTCGTTCTTCCGGCGGACAAGACAATGGGCGAAATACGAGCCCGTTCGCCCGGCCGTGTCCGTCGGGCGATAACAAATCTGAGCGAGCATCTCCAGGTCTTCGACGACAGGGACATAGACGAGCCGCTTGGGCGCCGACGCCGCCGTCAGTTGCCGCTTGGCGTCTGCCGGGGTATCGCGCGGCAAATAGTAGGACAAGTTCCGCTCGATCTTGCGGAACCAGTCCTTCAAAACCTCTCGCTCCAGGGAACTGGTCCGGACGCTGTACCCCAGCACCCGGAAACCATGACAGATACCCTCCGGGTCCGCGGACGATTACAATACCGCTTGAACAGGCTCCGGCCGACGGCGTTCGGGATGTGATCGGATCGGGCGGGAGCCAGGGACATTGGCTTGAGGAGATACAACCATGAAACGACGCGAGTTCATCGGCGGTGCGGCGGCCCTCGGGCTGCTTCAAACTCAGGGGGGCGGAGAGCAATCCGTTGCTGCTGCGGAAGCGGGACCGCTGCCCGCGGATCGGGATGCCGATCCGCTGCGACTGACCCTTTCGCGGGTCGATATCGCCCTCGTGTGCAGTCATTTCGACGAGTCGCTGCGGTTCTATCACGAGCTGTTGGGATTGGAGATTGCGCAAGACCTTCGGATTCCTGACGAAGTTGCCCGGGGCGCGGAACTGGCGCCGCGCGGTTTCCGGCATGTCCGCTTGCGGGCGGGCGACACGTTGATCAAGTTGATGGACATCGCCTCGCCTCCGGCCCGCCGGTCGCATCAGTTTGCGGCGGGAGTCCGCTGGCTGACCTTCTTCGTGAAAGATGTGCAGAAGTCCTACGAGCAACTCCAGGCCAAGGGCGTCCGGTTTCTGACCGCTCCCGTCGCTGCGCCGGACGCGGCCGGTATCGTCTGTGCCCTGGACCCGGACGGAGTCTTGATCGAGCTGGTCCAATTGCACGCGAGCGACGCAGGATAAGCACACCCGTTGGAGTTCACGCTTCAGCGTGTTTGGCCGGTCTCTGCCGGCGGGAAAAGACACGCTGAAGCGTGAACTCCAACATCCTGCAGGGTCCGGACGGCATTAAATCAACAGCCTGCAAGCTCGGCAGAGACGTTGCGCAACTTCGAAGACGCGAGTCACGTCAGGTCATACGGCTTGCGCTGCGGACGCGACAGCAAGGCGCTGGCTTGGGCGTCGCCGACGAAGTCTTCTTTTTCCGGATCCCACGCCAGCGGGCGGTCCAGCCGCAGGGCGATGTTGGCCAGGTGGCAGCAGCTGACCGCGCGGTGGTGGGAATAGACATCGGACACCGGCAGCGAGCGGTCGCGGACGCATTCAAAGAAATTTTTCATGTGGCCCCCCGGCTGCTTGCCGCGGCAGAGTTGGGCCATGACCCCGGCCAGTTCTTCATTGTCTTTTTCGGTGAGCTCCTCGACGGGCCTGCCTGTCAGCCCGCCGCGGTTGACGCGAATGCGGCCTTTTTCGCCGCTGAAGATCAGTTCGTTGGCGCCGCTGAACAGCCGGATCTCTTGCCCGTCCGCGTACTTCAGCGTGCAATCGAAGCTCTCGGCAACGTCGAATCCGCCCTCGACGCCCGGGAAGGTGGCCTTGCCTTCGATGCTGACCGGTCCGGTGCCGTCCAAACCCATGGCCCACACGGCAATATCGGTGTGATGCACGCCCCAGTCGGTCACTTGGCCGCCCGAATACGCGAACCACCAGCGCCAGTCGTAGAAGTAACGTTCCGGGCAGTATTCCGCCCAAGGCGCCTGCCCCAGCCAGAGATCCCAATCCAATCCCTCCGGTGGCGGCGAACTTTGGAACGGTCCCCGGCTTCCGCCTGCCCGTACGAAGTCGGGCTGCCCGACGCTGCTGAGCGCCTTGATCGTTTCGCCCAGCCGCCCGCTGCGGACGATGGCCGCGGCTTTCAGAAAAACATCGTCGAATTCGGTGCGCTGTTGCGTGCCCACCTGGAAAACGGCACCCGTCTCCTTGGCCACTCGGCACAGGATCCGGCCCTCGCCGATCGTCAAGGTCAACGGTTTTTCGCAGTACACGTCTTTGCCCGCGCGCATGGCGTCGACGGCCATTTTCGCATGCCAATGGTCGGGCGTGCCGATGATGACCGCATCGATGTCTTTGCGATCCAGGAGGTGCCGGTAGTCGGAGTAGGTTTGACAGCGGTTCCCGTAATTCTCGGCAAAATAGCCGGCGAAGTGTTGGTTGACATCGGCCACGGCCACGATGTCGCCGAACTCCCCGGCCTGGCGGGCGATCGTCGTACCTCGGCCGTCAAATTCATTCGGGTTGCCCCAGGTCCCTGGCCGATACCGGCTGGTGCCGATGGCCCCCACGCCGATGCGGTCATTCTTGGATTCCGCGCCCCGCGCGCGGCGCCCCGTCCAAACGGCGGGCACCACGATGGCTCCGGCGGCCATCTTCAGAAATGCACGACGATCGGTCTGGAATACCTGTTTCTTTTCAATGCTGCAGCGCATGAGAACGGCTCTCCCGTGGGATGGGTTGGACTCCATGGTTCTGGCGATGTTGCCGTCCGGCACATCTCGTATGCGTGGAAGGATCTGAAGTTCTTCGTCGTCTGTGGGCCGGGCAGCGCGAGGTTTTGATCTCGCCCGTGCCCAAGTCTGCGCCGCCCGAGCGGCCTTGTCAAGCCGCCAGACGCCCCCGGCAGGCCTCGCCCAAGGGAGCGTTCCCGGCGGTCGAAGTCCAGGTAAACCTGATTTCACCGTCACCACCGCAGGCCCCCATGAGTGATGGGCTCGCGAAAGTGTATGAGATTCTTGGGCGACGGCACAGTTCAGGCCACACCGACACGGCCGCACGACACAACGAGCATCAACCATGAACGATGTGTTTCTCGATACGGTTGGCATGATTGCCGTCTGGGACGATCCGGGTGATGCGACGATTGGGCATCGGCGAAGCCTTTACCAACGACAAGCACTTCGAAGCGGCTGGATTTGCCGTGTTGTTCTGAAACGGTGATGGGTTGCCAACCAGCGGCCTGTTTCGTGCGCAACGATGGCAATGCAACTTGACGCCGCGTGCCACAGCCGCACAAACTGCGAATGCTGTCGTCTTTCCGTGCCCCAAGGTGTCACTCAGAATACCCCGTTACCCGGTTTTTCTGGCAGGCGATCACGATCTTGATGGCTACCATGTCATCCGCTACCAAGGCGGCACGCAGTGGATATGGGCGATATCGTGAGTTGTTCCCTGATCGTCGCGGATCCAGCCGCGCTGGGGCACGATCTGCGCGACATAGAACCGGCCTTCGGCTTCCCGTCTATTGTGCAACGTTGAGGAAACGCAGGCGAGCCCCCCCGCGAGGCGCAGTGATCGGTGCCAAGCGGTGGGAGCTCGGGCTCGCGCGCTTTCACCAACGGCTTTTCCATCAAGCGTTTTCGCTCCACGGCGCCGTCTTGGCCAACTCCGTCCAATCGACCTCGTGCGGGAGCACCCCCTCTTTCACCGCCGTGGCGGCGGCCAAGCCGGCCGCCTGGCCCATGCCCACCGCGTTGCCGGTCACGCGATATGCCGAGTGTGCGTAGAAATCGCCGGAAATGCAGCGGCCGGCCAGCAACAGTCCGTCAACGTCTTTGGCCACAAGGGAGCGGTAAGGGATATCGAACGGTTTGGCGCGGACGGGAGCCGCCTCGATGCCCTTGCCCCGGTCCGCCGCGGTCGAATGCACGTCGACCGGAAACGTACAGCAGCAGACCGCGTCGTCGAACCGGGCGCCGCGCGTGATATCGTCGCTGCTGAGCGTGTAGCGGCCGTGAATGCGGCGGCTCTCGCGGACGCCGATACGTTCCGGCGAGCTGCAGATGCGAAGGCCTTTCCAGGGTCCGCCCAGGCTCCGTAGACCGTCGATCATCCGATGCAACTCGGCGCGTCCCTGCAACGTGGCCCGTGTGACGTCCCGCACGTCGAATCCCCGCAGCCCGTATTCGTGGTTGGCCATCAGGCAGAACAGCGTCTCGCGGATCGGGAACAGCGAGGGTTTCGCGTAGGAAGGACCGAAACCGCTGGACTCTTTGATCAGCCCGGCCAGGGCGTCCTTCGGCGCGGCCCACGTATCGCCGGGCAGCGACGAAACGTAGGGGCGGATTTCGTCCAGGTGGATGCCGGTCAACAGGACGATGAAACTCATCGGCTGCGCGTCGCCTGTCTCCGGACGGCCGTAGTCCCACCCGCAGCCGGCTTGATGGGCGACGTCGCCTTCGCCGGTACAGTCGATGAACACCTTGCCGGCAATGGCTTCGCGACCCGATTTGGACTCGGTCACCACCAGCGCCAGCCGGTTCGCCGCATCGCGGACGGCCGCCGCACAGTGCGTGTGCAGTTGCAAGGCGACTCCGGCTTCCTGGCACATCTGCTCCAGCAGCAGTTTCAGCGCTTCGGGGTCGTACATCGACGGAGCGCGGCGGACGTCTTCTTCGCGCGCCTGCAACGCCGCGAGAATCTCGCGCATGATACCCGGCTTGTTGCCCGAATCGAGAATGTAGCTGAGCAAGCCGCTGGTCCAGATACCGCCCAGACAGCCGTGGGCCTCCAGCAACCGTGTCCGGGCACCGGCTCGGGCTGCTGCCAGCGCGGCGGTGACGCCCGCCGGTCCTCCGCCGCACACGACCACGTCGGCATCGGCTACGACCGGCACGCGCCGGGGCGGCTCGATGTACGTGCCGTTCTCGACCAGCCCGGCCGCGGCGTCGTCGCCTTGGACCCGCGGCGAGCCGAGCGTCCACCCCAAGGCGGCCGCGGCACCCGTCTGGAAGAAACGCCGCCGATCGGCCGTTCGATTTGTCGCTGCAGTCATGAAACCGGCTCCTTTCGTCGTTGTCGGAATTCTATCCTCAAAACCCTGACAGAACCAGCCAAGTGGCATGGCTCTCCTGAACGTGAGGTGGTTTTTGCCGCTCGCACGAGGCGGGTCGTCGTGAGACGGCAAGATCGGTCCACCCCATGAATAATCGCGGGATTGCCGTGCATGCAGTAATCTGCGATCCTTGAGCGCACTCCAAGAAAGCGGAGCACCGCCATGCCCGTTCGCCGAACATTACTGAATTTCGATGACCTTGCGAGGGCGGCCGGGTCCGCGCAAGGTAAAGCCGAGGCCGAGGCGCGCGGCGGTGGTCTTTACCCAGGCAGCCGAACCGAACGGACGACCTCGCTGCACGCACTCCCGCAGAGCGTCGAGTTGCTCCTTCGGCATCGCAGCGTTCACCGATTCGACCCAGCCTCGCGGACGGTCCACCGGCCAGGGACTCAGCCGCAAACCTGGCGCGCGGTGCAGACGTCGCCAAAGCCCGCTCCACTGCCACTGCTCGGCCCGTTCCACGAGCTTTGCGCGCAACGCATTGGCCTCCACGTAGCGGCCGAGCATGAGAAAGTGCTCGTCCTCGCTGACGGGAAAACTCTTGAACCGGCTCTGATAGAGATGGCCGCCGCCGCGAGAATGGTAGCGCTCGTGGTGTCGCCGGACATGCGTCACACCGACCCAGCCCATCCATTGTCCTAACGCCTTGTCGGTCTTGGGACGCACGACGAGGTGAAAATGCGTCGGCATGATACAGTAGGTCAGCAGTTCGACCGCATACCGCTCGATCCCCTCCGCCAGCACCTTTTCGAAAGCCTCGTAGTCGCCCGGCTTGCGGAACAGCCGCATTCGCCCGTTCCCCCGGTTGAGGACGTGGTAGACCATCTCGGCTTCGGTGGTTCGGGCGGTTCGTGGCATCGCGACATCCTACCATCGCCCGAAAACGCCGTCAATCTTAGTGATGTCCCATTTTTTCTTTGACGCCCAGGCCCCGCCGAGGCCCCTTTCCACGTGGTGTTCCGAAGAGGGTGACATCCCGCGGTCCGGCGATCCTCCGCTCATTCAGCTTGCGGCCCACGTTGTGTCTGGTCGGGCCGGGCACGAGACCGCGATCACGTGGCGGCGAATCGCTTCGGCCAATTGTTCCGGGTTGGTTCGATCCAATCGCTGTAGGACTTTCGGCCAGCGGTCGGCAAAGCTGCCTCGTTCGTCCCACGAGCATCCCATGAAGAGGTTCAAGAACGCTTTTTGTTCGCGGCGAAATTCGCTTTGGATGCGGCGAAAACTGACCAGGAAGGCGGACAGATAGGCATCGGCAAAGGCTCCCACATCGGGGACGTGTGCGGCGCGGCGATTGAGCGGCATGGCGTATTGGTCGGCGAACGACACCAACGGCGTCTCGTAGTCCCAGAACGAACCGGTGTGGTCGGTCAAGAGGATTTCCTTGGGCATCCGGTTGGCATCCTCGACCAGGATCTCGTCGCCGTCATCGAACATGATCCGCAGCTCTTTCTGACCCGGGGCGATTTCCGCGTCCTGACTCCGGCCGACGACGATGTTCGGCGCGGCGGCTTGTCCCAGCAGCTGGGCGAACCGAATGGCGAACTCCTGACTCTCGAAGCGGCCCAGCGGGATCTTGTCGGTGGCAATGCCCCGGACATAGTCGCGTTCGAAATAGGGCGACCAGATTCGCCACCCGTGATAGGCTCGCTGGTCGCCGCAGTAGGATTCGATAATCTTCCGCGGAATAATGCGGGTCAGCAGCCGCATCCCGACCTGGCGGCAGCCCAGTCGCCGGTCCAGCACGTACTCGGTGTACTCCTCCGTCTCGATCATGGCCCGTTCGAGACTCTTCCCCTCGTTCAGTCGCTCCCAAACACCCCATTTCTGCAGGCGGATGACCTTGACGATTTCCTTCTCAATTTCCCGCTGTTTCATCTCGACCAGATAGACATCCCGCCGGCCGCCGGCGCGGGGACGATTCGACAGCCGTTCGGGGACGCGGCCGACGTTGACGTATTCCAAATCGTCGTATTCGCGGACCAGGTTCATAATAAAGGCGCGGGCTTTCGCATCGCAGGGCGTCCCGTTGCCCCCCGGCGTGGGCGGAGCCTCGCTGAATACGGAATCCAACAGCACCTCTCCGCCTTCGATGCGGACGCCGGGGAGCCATTCGATTTGCATGTAGAACTCGGAACTTAGCCCCAGCAGCATCTCTTCCGAGACGACGTCGTCGTGGTGGGCAAACAGGGCGGCGTAGATCTTCCGCCGCCACTCGATATTTCCCGAATCGTCGCAGCGCAGATCGGGAGGAACAAGTTCCGCAAAGCGGTCCCGCAGCCGGGCATACGTCTGCCGCAACGCAGCCCCCTCCAACGCGGAGAAGTCCAGCGAGATCCATTCGGCCAAGAACGCTTTGCCGGCCACAAAGAAGTCTACCTCCGGATTGCCGAAGGCATTCAACATGCCGCAATGCTGTCGAACCTCGGCCAACTGGCGCCGCAAGGCGTTGTCATCCAGTATTCCCAACGAGGCAAACTCCTGGTGGGTCAGCCACCGCGTGCCCGTGGTGTTATTGTAGTAGTAGATCTCGCGCCCGGCGATGGCGATCTTCGAGGCGGCAATCATCCCCTGCATTTCCAGCGTCGACTTGGGCAGCGGCGTGATCCGCCAGGTTTCGCCGCGCTGCTTCAAGGCCGTGCGAACGCGCGCGTCTTTCAGGTTCAGAAAGCGGATCTGCCGCTTCGAGTACAGCTCCTGCAACACCACGTCCGCCTCGAACATCAACGGGAGATGCTCCGGGTCCGGGCGGATCAGAATGCTATTGTCTTCCACGATCAGGTCCACCGCGCTGGCCCACACGGCGGTGCGATCCGTCGGCGACAACGGTTCCCCATGCACCGCCAGATGCTCGGATTCCAGGTGATCCAAGAAAGCCAGCCGCTGGGTGGCATGAATGCCCGGCAAGGTAACCAACGTTTGATGACGGGGAAAGATGGTGGCAATGCGCGATTTCAAGCGCGTCCCGCCTTCACGGGCCAGGGGACGCGCTCCCAGGATGCGCAACGTCATTTTACAGCCTCCCGAGTGACTCGGTAGAGAGGTAGGCAGTGGTAAGGTAGGCCGCCTCCATTCTAATTGGAGCGAGGCGTTTGGGGATAGGCCAACAAAACGGCGGAAGGTCAGATTTCGGTGAAAGAGCCACGGACGAGAAACCCGGCCAGGCTCTCTCAGGCAAGCATTTTCGGCCAGGCGCGGTGCGACGCACCACAGGCGCCGCCCGTCAGCGGTACAGTCGGGGCTCCTGCCGCCAGTCCTTGTCCTGGTCATGGCCCATCTCGGTGACTCGCGGCCGCCGTTGACGCAGGCGGACGGATTCCAGGCCGCAATAATAGCCGCGGGACTGGACGTTCTTGCCCGTACATTCCAGTCGCAGCGTGTACGCGCCGGGCTCGGGCCAGAAATCCAGCAAGTGATACTCCCGGTCGACGATCTCGGCATGGTAGAAGTCCAATTCCCCGCCGATCTTCACACCGTTCAGGAAAGCCTGGTACGTGCCGAAATCGTAGCTCTGGGTCATGTTCAGCAACAACCGCAAGGGCTCTTTCTTCTGCACCTCGAACGGGATCTCGAGCCACGCACCGTCGGGCTGTGGCGGCTTATACAGCAGTTGTTTGTCCGGGTACAGTGGCAACTGTTGCGGCATGGCGCTGCCGATCCCGTGATAACGCTCCTCGGCGAATTCGGCCGCGCGAATCGTCAGCCGCTCCAAACCAGGCAGTTTCCTCTCCCGAGCGTGGGGAGCACGGGCCGCAAACGTGGGCGCGCCCGTCTGATACCAAAACGCAACGCTGGCGTAGTCGTCCTCCCGCTCGTTCCAGCTGGTCGATTTGTAGTCCGGGTTCTCGTCCGGCGAGATCCAGCCGAAGTGTTCGAAGGTCACTTTGATGCCCGTGTTGAACACCAGCGGATCATGGATGTGCCAGCGGTAAGCGCTGGTGTGGCCCCCGAGGATACCCCACTGGTCGAAATAAGGCACTCCGAAATACGGCGTGCTGGTTCTCTTCAGGCCCCACGCCGACAGGAAGTAATCCTCGGTGCCGGTGCCCCAAATCGAAGGCTTGGCTTCGCCGTCGATGTAGATCTTCTCGTCGCCTTCGCCAAACCAGGCCGGACTGCGCGTGCGGACGGCCAGCACGGTGCCGACATAATGCCCGCGGCCGGTGGTTTCGAGCACGACGTAGTCCTGCCCCTGCTGCACGGGGTATTCTTGGCGGTACTGGGCGTAGAAGTACGGGGCGTCGTCGGGCAGGTGGTCTTTTTTGATCCAGTCGATATTGTAGTACAACAGGCCGATCGGCTGGTCGCTTTGATTCTCGATCTCGATCCGCGCCGATTTGCGGAACGGCATGTGCCAGAAACAGTTGTAGGAATCGGCGTCCTCGACGATCACCGGCGTGCTGATGACCTCGCTGCGGCGGCCGAAACAGTTGGCAAAGAAATCGCCGACCGGCGCCTCGACCGCGGGCCGCGGGTTGCCGTCCCAATAGATGCGGAGCAGCATCTCCTGGTGGTTGGCCGAGCCCTGGGGAGCCCAGGTTTGCG
>Ga0351909_1245_pt1 | contig 11587 bp, 10 predicted proteins | sample TotcelHT113001L4_FD_206864 | JGI IMG/M metagenome (GOLD analysis project Ga0351909, IMG submission 206864) | Enriched cells from coal bed in the Powder River Basin, Montana, United States - Total cells T11 rep1 HSBNCT.T11.300.1.L4 ... | reverse complement strand
CAAAGCGGAAAAAGCGGTGCGCGAGTTGGCAACCGTGTTGATGCGGATGCCGAACCAGGCCACGCCGTATGAGCCGAGAATACCCAGTATCGAACAGAGCAGGATAATGACAACCTTGCCGAAGCTTTCGTGCTGCAGGCCGATGAAGTAATACACCATGCAGGCGGCAATAAGCATCCAGAGAATGACAAGAAATTTTCCCTGCTGGAAAAGGTATGTTTTGCACGTTTCCCAGATGGAATTAGAAACATTGGCCATGACTTCATGCACGGGCAGACCCTTGGTCTGTAAATATTGCACAAGGCCAAACACCGCGCCTATGAAGCAGATGATAATGCCGAGGTACATGAGGGCCGACCCGCTCACGCCTCCCAGGCCTTCAAACCTGACCTGGGTAAGTTCAGGAATCTTGAGATCCGCCTCGCCGCAACAGCCCAGCGAAGCAAAAGCAACCAGCCCTATCGCAACCATGATGAATTTCATGCCCGCAACGAATTTACGATTGAACATTATGGCCCCTGTCCCTTTCTTTGTGTTTTTATCCTTGCTTTTGTTGAATAAACAAAACGGGTGAAAAATATCATAATAGCGCGGTTCAGTCAAAATATTTTCCGGCATACCCGGGGCGAGCTACCATTTATCCGCCGCTATAGACAACGTTACCCGGTGCTTGTCCGTAATGTCACGCAGGATTTCATTGACCGTTGCCGTCCGGCCCGGGATGACCAGGTCCGGGCGGACATCGTTCAAGGGCATGAGAACAAAACGGCGCTGAAACCAGCGCGGGTGCGGAATGGTTACAGGCCCTGATTCAAGGCGTAAATTGCCGGCATAAATTACATCAATATCTATCGGCCGGCGCGAGTTCGCGGGGGAAGCTGGCGCGCGCCCCATTTGCAGTTCAATGCCCTTGAATAACTCCAGCAATTCCGGCGCGCGCAGCGCGGTTTTCACGATCAAGATGGCATTCAGGAAAGGCAGACCGGCATCAGCGGCGGGAACATCAATCGGCTCGGTTTCATAAACCGATGATTGCGCGACGAAAGCTATATTACCGACCGCAAAGATAATTTTTTTTGCAGCCTTAATGTTTTGAAGGCGGTTGCCGAGGTTGGAGCCCAGACTTAACCCGATTTCCATCTTTGTTCGTAACAGATCAGGCATCATATCCAAAGACATTTTTACCACGGATTACACTGATAACACTGATATCAATCAAACTATCAGAACGATTAATTATCTAAATGTCTCTCTATTATCCGTGTAATCCGTGGTAAGCAGTAATCTTTATTCCCTGATACCCAGCACATCGCGCATGTCATACAAACCGGGTGGACGTTTGGCAATCCATTGCGCCGCGCGCAGGGCGCCGAGCGCGAAACAATCCCTGTTTGAAGCCCGGTGGGTCAATTCCAGGCGTTCTCCCTCGGAAGCAAAAATCACGGTATGGTCGCCGACCACGTCCCCGGCCCTGACCGCGTGCACACCTATCTGACCCGGCGTCCGCTCGCCGGTGTTGCCCTTGCGCCCGTATACCGCCGCGTTATCAAGGTGCACTCCGCGCGCGGCAGCCGCCGTCTCGGCCAGGCGCAGCGCCGTGCCGCTGGGCGCATCCTTCTTCTGGGCATGGTGCGTTTCAATAATCTCAATATCGTAATTGGCCAGGGCCTTCGCGATCCGGCCGATCGCGGCATCAAGGATGTTCACCCCCATGCTCATGTTCGGCGAGCATAAAACCGCGGTCCTGGCCGAGGCCTTTTTCAAAGAATCCTTTTCTTCCCTGTTCAACCCGGTCGTGCCGACGACTATCGGCTTTTTCAGTTCCGCCGCCAATAAAGCGTGCCGGGCGGAAGAAGATGGAAAACTGAAATCCACCAGGACATCCGCCTTGTCCGCGCCCTTGCTCACGTCAGCGGTGATAAGCACGCCGATATCCATCGTGCCGGCGACTATGCCGGCATCCTTGCCCATATGCGGACATTGTTCCGCGTCAATGGCAGCGACAATCTTGAGATTCTCGAGCCGCCGCGCGCAGCGGATAACCGCCTGCCCCATCCTGCCGCCCGCGCCCAATATCGCGATTTTTATCATTACTTCATCCAATCAATTATATAATTTTCAGATCCCGGAGAGTTTTCGCCAGCAATCCCCTGAGCGCCTTGCTCATCGGGCAGAGCGGCAGGCGGTATTGCTCCTCGAGCAAGCCCTTCATCGCCATCGCGGCCTTGATCGGCACGGGATTAGTGTCAATAAAAATATCCGTGAAAAGCCTGAAATATTTCCGGTGCATCGCCATGGCCCTTGCCCAGTTCCCGGCCAGGGCGGCATGCACCATTTCAACAACCGCTCTCGGCGCGATGTTAGAGGCAACGCTGATGACTCCCTTTGCCCCGACCGACATCATCGGAAGCGTCAAAGGATCATCGCCCGAAAGGATGCAGATGTTGCATTTGTCCAGAATCTGGCTGACGCGCTGCACGCTGCCACCGGCTTCTTTTAAAGTCGTGATTTTAGGATGCTTTGCCAGCCGTGCGACCGTATTGACCGCGATTTCAACCCCGGTGCGACCGGGAATGTTGTAGAGCACAACCGGAAGGCCGATATCGGCCACTTCCAGGAAATGCCTTGCAAGCCCTTCCTGGCTGGGCTTGTTATAGTAGGGAGCGACCTGGAGCGTCGCGTCCGCGCCGGATTCCTTCGCGAAGCGAGTCAACTCCACCGCTTCGCGCGTGGAATTGGCCCCGGTCCCGGCGATGATCACTATTCTCTTGCGGGCGGCCTCCACCACGGTTTCTATAACCTTGCGGTGTTCATCGTAATCCAAAGTGGGTGATTCGCCGGTCGTGCCGACCGGGACAATGCCGTCAATGCCGCCCTTGATTTGCAATTCAACCAGATGGCGCAGTTTCCGGTAATCAACTTCTCCCTTTTTGTTGAACGGGGTCACAATCGCCGTATAAGCTCCCTTAAACATAGTTACTCCCTTAATCCGCCGTTAGGCATATTTATCAGATGGGCAGAAGTATAATTATCTCAACAGCAGGAATCAACGTAAAAATAATGTTTGTCAGCCGGGCATAGATTTGGACAACAAAGCTGTATAGCACCCACCCCGGCTCTCCGCCTGCGCAAGAGCTTCCTCCGTCGCCCTGTAGTTAAGCGAAACGCATACTACAGGGCTATGGAGGACAAGACGGCGGACAAGGTGCCACCACTCCATGGGAGGGGAACTTTCATGCCACAGGCAGATCCGCCCGTGGCGGAAAGAAGAAAAGGGCAATAACTTACGATCCCCTCCGGGGAGGGGTGCCTCGCCTGCATCGCTATGCGAAGCATTGCGGGCAGGCCAGCGGGCGGGGCGGGTCGAATTTGTATCCGTTTACCGATAGATATATAGGTTTTGTCTTTCACCCCTGTCTTCAAGTCATATTTTCCAGTCGATCTCCACTGCCTGGTGCTTTCCTGAGCTCAAGAGGATATGACTAATCAACTCGTCCACATCGTACCCCGTGCGGCGTGACTGCGATCCCTGTGTGCCCTTTTCAATATTTCCGCAGAAAAAGGCGATCGCCCGGGCAAACGGTGAAACGGGATTGTACCTGTATTCAACGGACTGTCCGCTCTGGTTGTCATAATGAACCAGCAGGGAAGACTTTGAATCCATATTGTCCCAAGCCGATGAAAATACTTCCAGGCGGCCGTTTACGCCGTTGATCTCTATTTTTTCATCCCAGCCGTCCCGCAGGAAACCGATTTTATTCAAGGGATGAGACAACGCCTCGAAGAGAACCGTCCCATTGGGTGTTTCCATGAGCACCGCGGCCTGCAGGTCGTAATCCCGCCCGGGCGGAACGTGCATGGAGGCAAAGAGCCTTTGCGGACGTCCGAGGAAAAACAGGACCAGGTCCAGGATATGGCTTCCGCCGCAGACCAGGATGCCCCCGCCGAATTTTTTGCGAATAACGGAAATCCCCCCGGGAGGTGTGTGGAAAAATCCCTTGGCGGGCATTTCTCCCCACAGGTTTCCCCAGCACTGGTAGGCGCGAATATGGGTGGAAAGTATCCTGCCAAGCGAAGGCAGAAGCTCCTTGGCCTTTTCAACCGCGGGAATAAAGCGCTTCATGTAGGAGGTGTAAAAAATTGCCTGCTTCTTTTCCGCCTCCCGCACGATTTCCACGGCATCCTGCGCGTTTTCGGCAAGAGTTTTTTCGCATATTACCGCCTTGCCGGCATGGATGGCATCCAGGCAGACCGGCTTGTGAATAGCGGATATCGCGGTCACGTCCACCAGGTTCACGGCAGGATCATGAATAATATCTTTGTAATCGGCGGTATAGGCTGCTCCGAATTTCTGCGCCCAGGGCTGGGCCGCCTCTTTCGCGAGGTCACAGACCCATTTTATTTTAACGCCGGCCTTTTCAAGGCCGTCAAAATGAAACTTGGAAATATTTCCGCAACCGACCACTCCTGCTGTAATGCTCATCCGTATTCTCCTGAAGTTGAATTAAGCGTGTGTAATTTAATGTATTTAACCGGCATTTACGCTTCTGTAAAATTCATCGGGCATTACGATCACTTTAACCGCTTTTGCCCTGTCAGCGGCCGTCTTCATCGCCTCCGGGAGGCGGGAAAGCGGGAACCGGTGACTTATCAGCGATGGCCCGTCCACAACGCCCTCCCGCAGGTATTGCAGGGCCTGCGCGCCGTAGAGGGCGGGCGAGGCAAAGGAAGCCCGCAGCTGCAGCTTTTTGAAATGAAAATCATTGGCGTTAAAACGGCAATAGGCGTTTTCACCGAAGCCGATCCCAATGAATGAAATTATGCCGCCCTTGATATTGCCCTGGCAGCATACCGCGACGGCATCGGCCAGCGTCGGCGGCGGGGTGGTTACCAGCACCCGGTCAATCTTGCAGCCGAAATCATACGTTGCCAGGGGAGTTTTCGAGGGATCAATTATTGTATCTGCGCCGAATTGACGGGCGACCTCAACCCGCACTTTTTCCTCCGCAAAGGCGCTCATGAAGATTTTATGGGCTCCAATGCGCTTTGATAGCGCCAGCGCCATCAGGCCGATCGGCCCCGGCCCCATGACAAGAACATTTGAATTGATACTGATTTCCGCCAGGCGCACCAGGTCAATCGCCACCCCGAGCGGCTCGCTCAGCGTGGCAATATCCGCCGGCATATCGCCGCGGGGAATCGCGCAAATGGCGGGAGCGATCATCTCCTCCGCGAAGCCGAATGTGCGCGTGCCCCAGAAGCTCTTGAGTTTAACGCAGAGTTCCTGCTGGGCGTTGCGGCAATAATCACAGGTGCCGCAGGGCGTTGACGAATCCAGCGCTATTTTATCGCCGACCTTTACGTTCAGGACACCCTTGCCGGTTTCAATGACCGTGCCGGCGATTTCATGGCCAAAAGGGAGTTCTTTGTCGGCCACTTCCGGATTATTATGTAAATCGGTGCCGCAGATGCCGCAGGCCTCAATCTTGACCCTGATCTCGCCTTCCGCCAATTCGCGCAATTTAAGATCCTTGAAAGTTATTTCGGAACCACGCTTAAATGCCGTTTTCATATTGAGTTTCCTTTTAAAAATACAGCCCTGTTTTAATTAACTGCTTTCATGCTAATCCGGAAAACCGCAAATAACCATACAAAAAACTGATAAATCATATGGATATTTTTGACATGGTAAACAAAGGACTGACGGCGGAAGAGGTGTAATATCGAGCATTTTCCCAATCCTTTGCCAAGCAGGGTTATACCCCATAGCAAAAGGTTACCCCATCGCGTAGTGTTTCATACAAATGAAGAAAATATAAAAAAATACTTTTACCCTGCTTGGTTCGTGCTGCGAGCCACAACACTCATCCCATCACTGGGAATTATTCAGGAAAACGAGTGCGGCAAACCACGACTTATGGCGGGGTATCTTTTGCCTATTACATGACATAACAATCAAGGATATCCAGTATCCGTGCTAAAGGAATCAGACTATCGTGCTGAAAATATCGGCGATGGACTCAGACCGGCGGATTTTGCGGATTTGGCCGTTTTCGGCAAGAAGGTATTCAGCGCTGCGCAGACGGTTATTGTAGTTGTGCCCCATGGCATAGGCGTGCGCGCCGGCGTTATGGATGGCGATCAAATCCCCCACCCTGACCAGCGGGAGCAACCTGTCTTTTGCAAACTGATCATTGTTCTCGCAAAGCCGGCCGACAATATTGATTTTTTCCTTCCGGCCGGCCGGACCCTGGCCAAGCTCGGGCAGGTTTTTGCCGACAACCGTGACATGATGATAGGCATCGTAAATGGCCGGGCGGGGCAGATCATTCATGCCGGCGTCAATGCCGGCGAATTTTTTGTAACTATCCTTGATCACATTAACCTGACCGACCAGCCAGGCGGTATCGGCCATGATGAAACGTCCCGGTTCGGCCATGAGCACCGGCTCGGGCAAATCATATTTTGCGCAATGCCGGTCGAAAGCGCGGCGCACACCCCGCGCGACCTTGACAAGGTCCAGGCTTTTTTCATCCGGGCGGTACGGCACGCCGAACCCGCCGCCGATGTTGATCCGTTCCATGCGGATGCCAAGCGTTTTTTTCACTTTGCCGGCTATTTCAAAGAGGGCTGTGGCCACCGATTCAAAATAAGGCTCTTCCATGACATTGCTCCCGGTCATGGCATGAATCCCGAATCTTTTCACGCCAAGCGCCCTGGCGCGCCGGTAGGCCTCGACTATTTTCTCAAGCGGCACGCCGTATTTGGCGTCGGGCCCCGCCAGGTAAAGGCTCTTCATGCCTGCCCGGCTGAAGCCCGGATTGACGCGGAAAGACAGGAATTGCGGCACGCCGATCTTTTTTATGGTTGCCAGCATGGTTATGTCGTCAAGGTTCAGCATGAACGCCCCGGTCCTGCGGACAAACCGGAATTCGGCCTCGGAAGTGTAATTGCCGGTATACATTCCGCGCGCGCCGAGTTTTTTGACAATCCACGCCTCGGCCTCGCTGGAAGCATCGGCGCCGAAACCCTCCGAAAAAATAATTTTCAGGAGCCGCGGGTTGTTATTGGCCTTGACCGCGTAAAGGGGCTCAAACGACGGAAAAAAAGAGCGGAAGGCGTTTTTAAAGAGACGACAATTGGCACGGATCTTTTTTTCGGAATAAAGGAAGAAAGGCGTTGAATATTTTACGGCCGCCCGCAGAATGGCGGAAGCCGGCAAATCGGTCACTCTGGGATTTACCTTAACGCTCATATTTTTTGGATTATTTTTCACCGCAGAGGCCTGGCTTCGCCGAAGCGCTACGCCAAGGCGAGCGCAGAGGTCGCAGAGGAAAACTATTTTTTTGTTTAAAAATTCAGAACAAAAAAAATCTCCTGTCTCCGTGTACTCTGCGTCTCCCTGGCCGCCGCTCGGGCAGGCTATCAAAGCGGGCGGTAAAAACTCAGGCGGTTGTTTCCGCAGCCGGCTCTTCCTTTGCCGTAATTCCATGCCATTCGGCGCAGACTTCATCAATCATATCAAGGGCTTCATCAATCTCGCCCGGCTTGACGTTGAGCGGCGGCAGGAAGCGCAGCACCTTGTCGGCCGTGGCAATGGAAAGCAGGCCGATTTCCATCAACTTGGCCTCCAGATCCTTGGCCGGTTTGTCAAGCACCAGCCCGATCATCAGGCCGGCCCCGCGCACTTCCTTGAGATGGTCGTATTTATCAACGAGCGCCTGCAGGCCCAGCATGAATTTCGCGCCCATGTCGCGGGCGTTCTGCAGCAAGCCTTCATCCTTGACGGCCTTGATGGCCGCCAGGGCAGCGGCGCACAGCACGGCGCCGCCCCCGAAGGTCGAGGCGTGCTTGCCGGCCTGCAAAACATCGGCCACCTTCGGCGCGGTTACGATCGCCCCCATCGGGAATCCGCCGGCCAGCGCCTTGGCCAGCGAAAACGCGTCGGGCAGGACATCGTAATTCTGGAACGCGAACCATGCCCCGGTCCGGCCCATGCCGCACTGGACTTCATCAAACAGGAGCAGGATGTTTTTCTCGTCGCAAAGCTTCCGCAAACCATGCAGGAAATCCTTATCGGCCGGGATGACGCCGCCCTCGCCCTGGATCGCTTCCACCAGCACCGCAGCGGTCTTGTCGGTTATGGCCGATTTTACCGAATCAAGGTTGTTGAAATCGGCATAGACAAAACCCGCAGGCAGCGGTTCAAATCCCTTCTGGACCTTGCTTTGCCCGGTGGCCGTCAGGGTGGCCAGCGTCCGGCCGTGGAACGAATTACGCATGGTGATCACTTCGTAGCGTTTTTGTTCATGCCCCCAGAGGCGCGCCAGCTTAATGAGGGCCTCATTCGCCTCGGCGCCGGAATTGCAGAAAAAGCATTTGCCGTCAAGGGCAAGGCCGGCGAGTTCCCGCGCCAGCAGGCCCTGGTTCTCGTGGTAATAAAGGTTGGAAACATGATTCAACTGCTCGCACTGCTTTTTAACCGCCTCGTTGACGGCCGGATGGCAGTGGCCGAGATTATTGACCGCGATGCCGGCCAGAAAATCCAGGTAGACTTTTCCATCCGCGTCCCACACTTTTGTTCCCTTGCCGCGCACCAGGACCACCGGCTTGCGCGCGTAACACGGGATGACATGCTTATCAAACAAGGCTTGAACTTCCGCAGTTTTAGTTGTCATTAATTATCTCCGTTCCAATACCCTTATCAGTGAATATTTCCAACAATAACGAATGAAGCACATGGCCGTCAATGATATGAACTTTTTTAACGCCGGCGGCGATGGCCGACAGCGCCCCCTGGATTTTCGGGACCATGCCGGCGTGAATAATACCGTCGCTGATCAGCTTTTCAATTTCCGAACGCGTCAGGGATGAGATGACCGAGTCGGCCTTGCCGGGATCGCGCATGACGCCGGGCACATCCGAAAGAAACACAAGCTTCGCGGCGTTGATCGCGACCGCGATGGCGGTCGCCGAGTCATCGGCGTTAATATTGTAAATCTGGCCGTCCGCGCCGCGCCCGAGCGGGGTAATGACCGGGATGATATCGGCCTCCAGGCAGGCCATGACCTGGGTTGTGTCCACCTCGATGATTTTCCCGACAAAGCCGTAATCAATTTCCTTCCCGTTTTCGTCCCGCGCTTTGATTTTTTCGGCGCTGATCATGCCCGGCCCGTGAAGGCCGGCAGCCCTGGCGCCGTTGGCGATCAGCGTTTCCACGATTTCCACGTTGACTTCGTGGTTCAGGACCCGTTCCACGACCGCGATTGATTCCTTGTCGGTAACCCGCAGGCCGTTGACAAACTTCGGCTGCAGGCCGGCCTCGGTCATTTTCCGGGAGATGGCCTTGCCGCCGCCGTGGACGACAACCGGCCGGATGCCGACGCACTCCATAAAGGCGATATCGGCAAGGATACTTTTGCTGTTCTCGGCGTTTTCCATGGCGCTGCCGCCGAACTTGATCACCACGGCCTTGCCCCGGAACTGCCGGATATAAGGCATCGCCTCCATCAGCACTGAAGTTTTATCGATCAATGTTTTCATGATAAACAGTTACAAAGTTCCAAAGGCACATAGGCACAAAGTAACAGAGGAAGAAAAATAATGCAAAATAACGTTGTTTGGACATCATGCGTTCTGACTCTATGCCTTTGTGCCTTCTGCCTCATTGCCTTCCTTGAGATCAAGTCATATAATCAGCGTTAATCCTGACGTATTCAATGCTGCAGTCACAGGTCAGGATTGAATATGATCCCCTGCCCTGATGTAAATTTACTGAAATTGCGAACTCCTTGCCAGCTATAATCTTGTGCAGCTTATCGGGTGCCAATCCCGCCGACACGCCCTTTTTAACAGCCGGGCGTCCATTATAAAAAATATCTATCCGGCCCGGCACAACCCGGGCCCCGGAATACCCGACGGCACAGATTACCCGTCCCCAGTTGGGATCGGCGCCAAACCACGAGGTTTTAACCAGCTGTGAACGCGCAATCGAGCGCGCCGCCTTTTCAGCGTCAGCATCGTTCCTCGCGCCATTCACCTCAATCTTAACAACCTTGGTTACGCCCTCGCCGTCCTTGACAATCATGCCGGCCAGCTTGCGGCAGACGGCCGTGAGCGCGGATGTAAAAACATCCCAGTCCGGCATTGCCCTTGTAACCGGTTTATTTCCGGCCAGGCCGTTGGCGAGGCAAAGGACAGTATCGTTCGTGCTCTGGTCGCCGTCAACCAGTATGCGGTTGAAACTGTTTTCAACGGCCCGGGCAAGCGCGGCTTGCAAAGCGGAACGCTCAAGGGCGGCGTCGGTGGTGATGAAAACAAGGAGCGTGGCCATGTTCGGGGCGATCATTCCCGCTCCCTTGGCCATGGCGCCGATTATAATTTTTTTTCCACCCAGCCGCAAACGCGCCCCGGCCTGCTTCGGCACCGTATCCGTTGTCATGATGGCCCGGGCGGCCTCGCTGCCACCGGCGCGGCCCAGGTTTTCAACGGCGCGCCGTATGCCGGCTTTGATCTTCTGCATCGGAAGCGGCAGGCCGATTGTGCCGGTTGAGCAGACAAGCACCAGCGCTGGATCAATATTGAGCATGGCGCCGGTGAGGGCGGCCATTGATGCGGCGTCGGCCAGGCCTTTCGGGCCGGTGCAGGCATTGGCATTACCGCTGTTGACGATAATTGCCCGGGCGGACCGGCTTTTGCGGAGATGGCGCTGGCAAAGTAGCACGGGGGCGGCCTTGACGGAATTGAGCGTAAAGACGCCGGCGGCCGCGGAAACACAATCGGCGACAATCAAGGCCATGTCCTTTTTATCATGCTTTATGCCGGCCTTGATTCCGGCGGCGGAAAAACCGGCCGGGGCGGTGACCCCGCCTTCGAAATATTTTATGCTTGAATGCGCAGACATGTTAACAAAACAGGCAGGAAGAGGTTTGAAGAAAGGAGTACTTGCCGCCCTGCGCCCCTGTGCCTTCTTCAATCAGCGTTTGGAGAATTGGAAACGTTTTCTTGCTCCAGGTTGGCCCGGCTTTTTGCGCTCCTTGAGGCGCGAATCACGGGTCAAAAAGCCGCTGTTTTTAAGGACAGTCCGCAATGAAGAATCCACCACCAGGAGCGCGCGCGCCAGGCCGTGGCGCATGGCGCCGGCCTGACCAACGATCCCACCGCCCTTAACTCGGGCGGCGATGTCAAACCGCTCGGCCGTATTTGTCAGGTTGAGCGGCTGGAGGATATAATTGCGAACGGTCAGCATGGGGAAATAATCCTTGAACTCCCTGCCGTTGACAATGATCTTGCCGCTGCCGCTGGTTAAACGCACTGAGGCCATGGCCACTTTCCGGCGGCCGGTTGCCAATACATTTGTCGTCGTGTTGCTGTTTTCCACCTTGATTTTTTCCTCCGCCATTTTAAATCTCCAGAGTCTTGGGGTTCTGCGCCTGGTGAGGATGCTTCTCGCCGGCGTAAATTAAGACCCGCTTGAAGGCCTTGCGCATGAGCCGGTTTTTGGGAAGCATCCGCTTGACCGCGTCGCTGATCAGCCGTTCCGGGTTTGTCGCGCGGATAACCGACGCCTTCCGCTCGCGGTAGCCGC
>Ga0351909_1241_pt1 | contig 11930 bp, 8 predicted proteins | sample TotcelHT113001L4_FD_206864 | JGI IMG/M metagenome (GOLD analysis project Ga0351909, IMG submission 206864) | Enriched cells from coal bed in the Powder River Basin, Montana, United States - Total cells T11 rep1 HSBNCT.T11.300.1.L4 ... | reverse complement strand
ATTTAACAATATTACAAAAAATAGCGGATATGCCATCATAAAACCTGATGGATCCGGAACTGGCCAATTAGAAATTACAGCCAATAATATCCTTAATAATCGAACGGGTGTGCAGGTAAATTGTAATAACCTTGGTTTGGTTGACCATAATTATTGGGGAATTGGAGTATTACCCGGAACAGCAACGAGTAATTGCACCTCCCAATCCGCGAAACGGTTGGGAAGTGCAATTATCGATAACCTGAACAATCCGGGTGTACAGGCAGAATTGATTACTGTTACAACCACAAAGAATTATTATTTTGAAAATAGCATTGCTTTCCAACGGCCGACAGCGAATCCCGATACTACGAATTTTGATATTTTCGTTGTTAATCACGGGAATAATTCTGTGAATTCCCCATTCTTAAATTCTGGTTCTCTATCTACCCTGGTTCCCTGCAATAATTTTTATGATATTTTCCTTGCCCAAGGGGTAAGCAACATTCCTGCATTAAATATTTTTATGAAATACGATCTTAATCCTGCTTGTGTAGCAAATGTTGAATCAACTACTTACTGTGGTCAGAGTAATTCTGCACTCTTCCCATTATGGTGGTATGACCCAGATCAACTGATTACAACTGGTTGGAATACTACAGGGCAGGTACCAAATGGACCATCAGCAGGAGGAGTTAGCGGTCAGGTTACCACTTGCAATCTGCCTGAGAAGGAAATTTCTGTTCAAATTGATTCAACTGGGAGACCAGGCATCAATAACGATCTCACTTTTACACCATTTGTTGTCGGTCTGGTTGGTCAACCAGCCGCAGCAGTATTAAGTAGTTTTACAGCAGTTCCTGGTGATATGCAGGTAACTATCAATTGGAAAACTGCCAGTGAGTTGAACACGAGTGGTTTCTATGTTCAAAGGAGACTTACGGGAACATTAATATTCAACCGAATCGGTAATTTTATTATTCATACTGGAACAGATACTTCTGGGTCCACGTATACATTTAATGACACGAGTGTTACCAACGGGACCAGCTATGATTATAGATTAGAAATTGTTGGCAACAATTTGTTGTCTGTATATTCTGCAGTTGTCTCTCCTGTGATTCCAATTCCCCCAACGAATACTCCAACCATGACTGTCACATCAACCGTTACTTACACATCAACCGTTACTTTAACACCGACCATTACATTGACACCCACAATCACTCAAACGCTGAACACAACGATAACTACCACACCAACAATAACATTGACACCAACGATAACAGAGACCAGCACAATTACACCGACACCGACACGAACCAGGTTTCGTACTGCTACCAATACCCGGACACCATTTTTGATTCCTTACCGCAGCCCCACGAGAACATTTGCAGCATTAGAGACGAACTCTTCGGGATATCCAGCACCAACTCAAATTGACCAAACAAATCAAGGATATCCAATCGCTACATCGGACACTGGTCAACCGAATGAGGGTTATCCTGAACCGGGTGATGAAACACAACAGAGCAATGGATATCCCGAACCAGAAAATGTGGATCCGGAAGGCACCATGATTCCAGACGTAGGAACACCTGGATCGACACCTGAACCTCATTCATCACCTATCGCCAGCCCTACGAAATCTTCAATCCTTCCACTCGTAGACCGTAATACAAATTGGATTTATCCTTTATTGGGTAGTATTATTGGGCTTTCTTTGGTATTATTGGTCGGTTATTTCCTTTGGAAGAGTGGGTATCTGGCATTACCAATTAAGCCAAAAGAAGATCAGATTGGGACTGATGAATTTGATAACTAAGAATGTCAATTTTTTGACTTTTTAATTTGAATGTGCTATTCTACTTAATTGTTAAATAACAAAAAATTAATTCGAACTTTGGAGATTGCGAGATGCAGCGTGAACGCGTTTCTGAGAATGTTTATTGGTTTCAGAGTGAAATATATGCTCAGGTAACTGCCGGTGTTATTACCGGCCCTAAATGGGCAGTTGTCATTGATACATTACCGGTACCGGAAGAGACGATCGCAATGAGAAATTTCATTGAGGATCATCTGGAAGTTCCTGTTCAATATATTATTAATACTCATTATCATGCAGACCATACCTGGGGCAATTGTTTTTTTCCTGGTGCGACTATCATAAGCCATGAATTATGTAGAAAATTACAATTGGAACAAGGTCCATCTTCCTTAGAGCTGGCGATTCAACAAAACCCGATTTTCAAATCTGTAAAATTAATTTATCCACATTTAACCTTTGAGAATGGGAATATGTCTTTGCGTGTGGGAAAAAAGAATTTGATATTATTCCCAACCCCGGGTCATAGCTATGATGGGATTTCAGTGTTAATTGAAGAAGATCGTGTATTATTTGCTGCTGATGCGTTTTTACCGATCCCCTATTTTGTTAAAGGTGATATTGATCAATTAATGGAATCGTTAAAATCTTTTACCAATCTCGGCCTTGAAAATATCATTCAAGGACATGGCGATATCATTTTACGCGGTGAAATTGAAGAAACAATCCATCAGAATCTCCACTATTTAGCCACCCTCAAGAAAAAAGTTGAAGACGCTGTTCAAGATAAGTACCCTCTCCGGGCCGCAGCTGCGATAGATGTTGAAAGTTGTGGAAAGAGCAGAGTGCTTTTAGCAGGATTAGGTAACTCCTTACATCAAAACAATGTCCGCTGGCTCTTAAATTTATATGCTAACAAAGCAGGAATTGATTTGATCGACTCACCTTTTGATGATTATGATGATGACATAATTGATGATTAAGAAAAAAAGCCTTTCGGCTTTTTTTTATTTTTGAAATACTTTCTTTTTGAGCCACTTTGCTCGAAATCCAACGACACGCTCTGTGCCTTCTTTTAGTCGTTTAATATTCGGTCGCAATGCCCAAATTAAGACCAATAAAGCCAATGCACCATATATGACATAAATCCAGGGTGATAAACCCATAATTGCTCGAACAATAAAAACGATCATGGCAATAAAAGCAATACTCATCGTGGTAACCGAGGCGTAACCAATAAATAAATAAACCAACATGGCTGCAGGCAGAATGATAAAAGCTATCGGATTCCAGAGGGCAATTGCTCCACCTAATGCAGTTGCTCCACCAGCACCGCCACGCAAAGCCCATTTGTTATCTTTACGATGGACGAGAAAAATTGAGTAATTATGTCCAACAATCGCCAATAGGGCTGCTACTACTTGGATCCAGGGTTGTTGTGGAACCAGCCAACTAACTACCCAGGCTGTTGCAGCCCCCTTTAATACGTCCAAACCAGCAGTTATTACACCTGCAACAATACCTGCTGCGCGCATGACATTGGTACCACCGGTTCTACCCGATTCAATCTTAAGAACATTGCGGCCATTAAAAATTTTAACAACCAAAAAACCAAATGGGATTGAGCCCATTAGGTAAGCCAATATCAATACAAGAAACACATTGCCAATATCTATCATAGTTCCCTCAATAATACCACTAATACAATAAACACTTCAGCAAATAAATCGTTACGTTGTCTAAACTATTATTAGATCGATTTCAGTGAATTTATTATTCTCAATTAAAAAAGATTTTATATCCCAATCATTTCCTTCAGGAGAACAAATCAATGTTGCAACACCTGGGTAAAGGAATTCTTTAATGTCAGTTTCGGAAGGTTTTGGTGGGCCTTTAGGATGAGAATGAAAAATACCTATTAATTCCAGACTTTGATCCTCTATCATTATCAATGATTTATACAATTCGATCGGTTCCATATAATATCTGTCCGGAGAATGTAGTTGATTGGTAACGAATTGAATCTTTGTAACCTCATTGTTGATCCCAGCCAATAAACCACAGGTTTCTTCAGGTAAATGAACAATTACATGGTAAATAATTCTGTTAAATAACTCTCTCGGGAGAAAAATTTTATCCATTTGTAAATAAAGCCAATAGGAATAAGACGAAAAACATGACCAGTGGTTCAGAAAATAACGATACTCCTCTTCTTCCATCTTTAACGCCTGCAACCAATAAAGTGAGCGGATACGAGACACTCACAAGAATTAATCCAAAGGTTAACGGTTGAATAGGGAGATAATGAAGCCCCAATGCTAACTGACCCACAAAAAAAGCTATACCAGCTGACCAGAACCAATTCCAATCGCCAGACGTCCTTAAGTACAAACTTCTTGATATTAAAAAGAATAGTGTAATCACCAACGCAGGTAATAAAAGGAATAACCGAACTCCTGCTGCTTGTAAAGTGATTGCGAGGACCAGATAGAGAGCAAACGAAATCGCAGTCAAACCCAAACTGGCAGGTAGATGGGCTTTACTTTTTGAATCGACCACCAGATATTCTGCAACAAATACGAAGGTTAACAAAACACCACCCAGCCCAACCACAACCCACCACTCCAAGCCAACCTCGAGTAAGGATAATGGAACACCTATTAACCAAGCAGTCAATGCGGGAACCATACCGTGACGAACTAATATTTGTCCTTCCTTGTTGGGGTGCGTTTGGATCAACCAGTCAACACCTATGGCTGCCAATAAAGCAACCAGGACTGAGACCAGGGTCCCAAAGTCAAAATTCAGGTTGAAAATTGCCCAAGGTAATTGAATTACGATACTTTGTGGAGGAATCTGGACAAATGGGACCAATGCATACGCCAAAATGATGACCGCGGATATGATACTTAAACGGCCAAAATCAGGTAATTGGTTTGATTCTTCCATGTAAAAATTGTAACGATAAATACAATTTATTACCAGTAATTTTAGAACAAAATACCGATAAAGGAACAATCTATGGTAAAATTAGGGGTTGTATGAATGTAAATTTTGAAAATCAAAAACTCGCTCCTCCTCGATTAATTCCAACACTTTTGGCTGGTTTTAACACTGTTGCCAATCATATTGGATTGATTTTATTTCCTTTAGGTTTGGACTTGTTGATCTGGTTTGGTCCTCAACTTAAATTAGAAAAACTCCTTACACCCATTTACCAACAAGCTTTCCAGGCGTTGATTGCATACAACAATCCTGAAATGCAACAATTAATCGAGACATCACAATCAGAGATGGCATTAATCCTCAACCGTGTGAATCTGACAAGCATGTTATCCACATTTCCGATTGGTATTCCAAGTTTATTATCCAGCCAGGGAATATCTGAAACCCCCTTAGGAGCACCCACCATTTTTGAAATGCCATCCATAGGATTTATAATATTGATGACTTTCTTTTTTATCTTAATTGGTTTAATGCTTGGCAGCCTGTATTTGAGCGCAATTGCATATAGTACAAACAAAAAAACTGAAAAAATTAATTTACAAACATTGGCAAATAAACTCATTAAGGGAATCGGGTTATCTATCTTGTTGGTGATTATCCTTCTGGTTCTGCTTGTTCCCGTTTTATTCATCATTTCATTATTTTCAATATTTAGTCCAGTTCTTTCACAAATTATTTTGCTCGTATCAACCTTTATTTTGATCTGGTTATTGATTCCATTGATCTTTTCACCCCATGGAATTTTTGCAAAAGATATGGGAATTATGCAATCCATACTACATTCAATAAAAGTGGTCCGTTCTTATTTACCGGGAACAGGCATGTTCTTATTGGCTACAATCCTGATTGCACAAGGTTTAGATTTATTATGGATTGCAGCACCAAGTAATTCTTGGTTAACACTCATCGGTATCACAGGTCATGCATTTATCTATACCGCCTTAATTGCTGCCAGTTTTATTTACTACCAAAAAAGTTGTGAATGGACCCAAGAACTTTTAGAAAAAATTAAGAATATAAAAAGAATATAACCAGTCTTTTAGAAATTTAAAACTGGTTCAGGAGGATGTGTGGTAGTAACCAATAACACAAACAATTCAACGTATGGTGCAAAAGATATTCAGGTCTTAGAAGGTCTGGAAGCAGTTCGCCGTAGACCAGGTATGTACGTTGGTGGAACAGATATAAAAGCGCTACATCATCTGGTATATGAAATTGTTGATAATTCCATTGATGAAGCCCTGGCTGGTTATTGTAATGACATCAGTATTGTGATCCATCCCGATAGTAGTGTCACTGTCACCGACAATGGGAGAGGAATACCTGTTGATATTCACCCCGAGAAGAAGGTATCTGCCTTACAATTGGTACATACGGTCTTGCATGCTGGTGGAAAATTTGGACACAGCAGCTATAAAGTATCTGGAGGACTTCATGGGGTTGGTGCTTCAGCAGTAAATGCATTATCAGAATGGTTCAGAGTTACTGTTTACCACAACGGATCCAAATATTTTCAGGAATACCACCAAGGAATCCCATTAGCTCCTGTTACAGTGATCGGTGAATGTGATCCTGAATTATCCGGAACAACGACATCCTTCAAATTCGACAAGGAAATCTTTAAGGATGAAGTAGATTTTCGATTCGAGACATTATCACAGCGTTTTCGTGAGATGGCTTTTGTAACAAAAAAAGTAAAAATTCTTCTTGCAGATGAACGCACCAATCGGGAAGCCACTTACTATTTTGATGGTGGAATTATTGCATTTGTCCGCTATATCAACCGCAATCGGGAAACTTTACATCCTGTATTTTTCGTTGAAAAAGAAATGGAAGGTATCAGTGTAGAAACTTCTTTGCAATATACCGATGCCTATGCCGAATCTGTATATTCCTTCGCTAACACAATTAACACCATTGACGGTGGTACGCACATGACTGGGCTTAGAACCGCTCTGACGAGAGTCATTAATGATTATGCGCGACGTAGCCAATTGATCAAAGATAGTGATCCTAATTTTTCTGGAGATGATACCAGAGAAGGACTGACAGCAATCGTCAGTGTGAAAGTACCTGATCCTCAATTCGAATCACAAACAAAAGTAAAATTGATGAATCCTGAGGTTCAAACAGTTGTTCAACAGGTGATTACTGAGGGATTTGCTGAATTCCTGGAAGAAAATCCGAACGCCGGAAAAGCAATCGTTCAGAAATGTCTGACTTCAGCAAGAGCAAGAGATGCAGCACGAAAGGCTCGTGACCTGGTCATTCGGAAATCAGCGTTAGAGTCTATGACCTTGCCTGGAAAACTGGCGGATTGTTCTTCTCGAGACCCCTTGCAGTCGGAAATATACATTGTCGAAGGAGATTCAGCAGGTGGTTCCGCGAAACAAGGACGAGAACGACAATTTCAAGCAATCCTACCTTTGAGAGGAAAAATCCTTAATACTGAACGGGCAAGACTGGATAAAATCCTGTCCAATGAAGAAATTAAATCCATGATATCCGCCCTTGGGGTTGGCATCGGAGACAATTTTGATCTCTCAAATTTGCGGTATCATCGCATCATCATCATGACCGATGCAGACGTGGATGGAAGCCACATCAGAACCCTTTTATTGACATTTTTCTTCCGATACATGCAACAGATCATTGATAATGGTAATCTTTATATTGCCCAACCACCACTTTATCTGGTCAGCTATAAGAACCAAAAACGATATGCATACACTGAAGAAGAGAAGGAAATGATAATCAAGGAAATGGGTGTCAGTCCGGATAAAGTCGGATTACAGCGTTATAAGGGTCTTGGTGAAATGAACCCGGAACAATTATGGGAAACAACGATGAACCCGGAAAAACGAACATTATTACAGGTTACTATTGAAGATGCAGCCCAGGCAGATCTCACTTTTGATATGCTTATGGGACAAGCTGTTCCTCCAAGAACCCGTTTTATTCAGACGCATGCACTGACTGTCCAAAATCTGGATGTCTAAGTAATTGATATTTTCAAATATGTCGGTGATTCTTATGGATTACCAACTTTTTTTTTTGGAAAAAGAGTTCATTAATTCCAATTATTGATGTTTGAGACTATACAAGAAAATATTGTAGTCATCGCGCTTCGTGCTAAACTGAATGTGAAGTTTTATTAATGGGAGGTAGGGATGGCGAAAGCTTATATTTATCATGCACAAGATTTGTTTGATTTTATGGTGGATTTTTTTGTTAAATTGGAAGTTCCCAGAGATCGGGCTGAGATCGTCGCTGAGATTTTACAATCAGCAGATTTACGGGGTGTAAGTTCTCATGGAATTATTCGCTTGCAGACTTATTATGGCAGCCGCTTACAAAAAGGATTAATCAATCCCCTCGCAGAAAATGAGATTCTGCGTGAATCTCCCGCTTCAATCTCTCTGGATGGGAAAAATGGTCTTGGACAGGTATCGGGAAAAGATGCTATGTTCAGATGTATTGAGAAAGCAAAAACTTCAGGTGTAGCAATGGTGACCGTCCGAAACAGCAATCATTATGGAATTGCTGGATATTATGCGATGATGGCTTTGGAACATGACATGATAGGCATCAGCTTTACCAATGCACAACCGTTGGTCGCTCCGACATTCGGAAAAAATCGATTGTTAGGAACAAATCCGATCGCTGTTGCAGCTCCTGCTTTTGCGGAAAAACCCTTTGTTTTGGACATGGCTACCAGCATTGTTCCCATCGGAAAAGTAACCGTTTTTGATAAATCAGGAGAACAATTACCCGACGGATGGGCTGTTGATTCTAACGGAAGCGCAACAACCGATCCCAAGTCAGTCCTCAATGGTGGAGCTTTATTTCCATTAGGAGGTCCTGAACTTTTACGTGGGTATAAAGGCTATGGTTTGGCTTTATGGGTTGATATTTTCTCTGGTGTTCTTTCCGGAGCGGCTTTTGGTAAGAACGTTGCTGATCCCAACAAGGGAACAAATGCAAACGTGGGTCATTTTTTTGCAGCCATGCGGCTTGATGCTTTTCGAGATCCGGATGAATTCAAAAAAGATTTAGATGAATTATTTACACAATTAAAAACTGGTAATAAGGCAGATGGTCAAAATCGAATATTTATTCATGGTGAAAAAGAATTTGAATTAACTGAAAAATATCAAAAAGAAGGAATTCCATTACTGGAGGAGGTTGTCAAATCCTTAAAAAGTGCTGGAGAAACTGTAGGAGTTCCATTTGATTTAGAGTCTTTAGGTGAAAAAGAAATAGATCCAGCTCATGCTGGAAATTGATCCCCTACCCATTTATTAACACCAACGCCTCATTGCCCTCCAACATAATCTTTCTATCTCTTACAATTGGAAAAGTATCGCGTTTATTTGAGATTAATAACTTCCAATCTGACCCTAAAAGCTGGGAACTCAAAACCAGGCCAACTGACCGCTTACTAAAATTCAATGCAATCAGAGCGGTTTGGTCAGAAGATTGTCGAATAAAAGCTAACAATTTATGAGGTTCAAACGTAATCGGTAAGTACATCCCATTTTGGAATACCGGGTGGGTTTTTCGAATTTTTATCAATTGTTTATAAAAATTGAGTAAAGATTCGGGATTTGAACTTTGTGTCTCTACATTACGCCACCCATAATTGGAATGAACTGGCAACCAGGGGTTACCGGTTGAAAAACCTGCATTTTGATCATCATTCCATTGCATCGGCGATCTACAACCATCTCTTCCTTTGTAAAATGGCCAAAAGTGCCTGCCAACGGGATCCAATACATTAGCCTTTTTGGTTATGGGGATATCCCGCATGCCAATTTCTTCACCATAATATATAAAAGGTGTACCCCTTAAAGTCAGCAACAAAGTCGCTAGAACTTTTAATCGGTCATCATCTTCACTTTTTGTATAACGAGACGCTGATCGAATTACATCATGGTTGTTCAAAAAATAATTTGGCCAGCCCTTTTGGTCAAGCACATTTTCCCAGCGTTGGATTGTTCTGTAAAAAGCAGCTGGATTATAGCGGTTATTTTGAAAAGAGAAGTCAAATGCTGCATGTAAAGCTTGATCACCCGTATAATCCGCTGCTGTTTGGTGATCTCCCATAAAGGTTTCCCCAACAGCATACCGTTGTGGATACGAATCCAATAGTACCCGAAATTCTCGTAAGAAATCAAACATTTCTGGTTGGTCAATATCATACAAATGTTTTTGTTGATCAAATTTTGTTAATCCAATCTTAAAAGGGTTGTCTTTAAAATTTATGTCTTTAAAATAGGCATTAAATACATCCAATCGAAATCCATCCACACCTTTATCCAACCAAAATTTGACCATATCCAGAATTTCCTGCACAACTTTTGGATTCCTCCAATTCAAATCTGGTTGTTCTTTAAAGAACATGTGAAAATAATATTCTTCTGTTTTTTCATCCCATGCCCATCCACTGTTGCCAAAACGTGATTTCCAGTTGTTCGGCAGCTTGCTGCGATTCTGTGAGCTCCTCCAAATATACCAGTCTCGGAATGAATTCCCTTTCGATGACCTAGATTGTTGGAACCATGGATGTTGGTTGGAGGTGTGATTCAGAACCAGATCTATGATCACATGGATGTTTCTTGCATGAGCTTCGCTAATAAAATTATCAAACGCTTCCATTCCCCCATATCTTGGGTCTATTTCACGATAATCTGATATGTCATATCCAAAATCAACATCTGGACTGGGATAAACTGGTGAAAGCCAGATTGCATCTACACCTAAATCTTTTAAATAATTCAATTTCTCAGTAATTCCTGGCAAGTCTCCAATGCCATCTTGATTACTATCTTTATAAGATCGGGGATAAATTTGATAAATAACCCCATCACGCCACCATAAAAACTCTGACACAACCACCTCCGGTTGAAAATAAAAGATAAAAATGCCAAAAACAATTAGAAAACAGGTATTTATCTCTAATTTTATAAGAAAAATGTTGATTTAAGATGAAAACCATCCAAAAAACCTTGATCTGGCAAAATGATTATGATAAAATACTAGTTGCATTACGGAATTTAGAAGACCTCGACGAAAAGTGGGCAACCCCCACTTTTCTTATTTAGAATGTATTTTTTGTGGGAGAAAAGCAAAGAAATGAGAAACGAATTTACACTTGCATTCAATGAAGTGCTGGAAGAAAAAGGACTTCCTCGTGAAATAATCATCAAAGCGCTGGAATCAGCTATGGTCTCTGCCTATCGGCGGTCTGTAAATGCTTCAACTGCTCAAGTGATTGATGGAAAAGTAGATATGGAAACTGGTAAAGTCACCATATTTGCTGAAAAAGAAGTCGTCGAAGATGTTCAAGATGAAAGAACTGAAGTTGCTTTAGAGGAAGCCCGTAAATACAATATTGAAGCTGAACTCGGCATGATGGTTTCTGTGGAAAGCACCCCCAAAAATTTTGGTCGTGTTGCCGCTCAAACAGCCCGCCAGGTGATTCAACAACGGATTCGGGATGCAGAACGTCAGGCTCAATTAGATCATTATGCAGACCAGATTGGTGAAATCATCTCCGGGGTTGTTCAGGCAAGTAATGCACAGGGTCTAACAATTGGTTTGGAAATGAAAGCAGAAGGCACCATGCTGCGAAAAGATATGATCCCTGGAGAAAGATTCCATGTTCATGATCGTGTACGTACATTGGTTGCTGAAGTAAAAGATAGTAATCGGGGACCTCAAATTCTCCTTTCCCGCACCCACCGAAATTTCTTACGACGATTATTAGAGACGGAAGTGCCTGAAATTTATCATGGTATTGTTGAAATTCGATCAATCACACGGGAACCGGGTCAACGTGCCAAGGTAGCTGTTTCAGCCACCCAATCTGGGATCGATCCCGTTGGTGCTTGTGTAGGGCTTCGTGGTGTAAGAATTCAGGCAATTGTAAGAGAATTGCACGATGAAAAAATTGATGTGATTGAATGGCATCAAGATCCTTCACAATTTATTGCCCGCGCTGTCAGCCCTGCGAAAGTAAGTGGAGTGTATTTGAATGAATACTCCGAAGGCGGAAAAACAGCAACAGTGGTAGTTCCCGAAGATCAACTCAGTCTGGCGATTGGCCGAGATGGTCAAA
>Ga0351909_1218_pt1 | contig 13780 bp, 13 predicted proteins | sample TotcelHT113001L4_FD_206864 | JGI IMG/M metagenome (GOLD analysis project Ga0351909, IMG submission 206864) | Enriched cells from coal bed in the Powder River Basin, Montana, United States - Total cells T11 rep1 HSBNCT.T11.300.1.L4 ... | reverse complement strand
CGAGACCGAATCCGGCCACGCCAATGGGGATGTAAACTTCATAAGCCAGAGCAACGCTGGCCACCAGTGAACGCTGTTTCGGCACACGCACAGTCAGATAAATGGCGAGCACAGTTCCAACAGCCAGCAGGATCAGGTCAGGGATTGATACCCTGGTGTGAAAGAGCGCCTGGTTGGGATAAAAATCGGGAATCAGTTTAGAAATCCATCCGCTGAGCAAGCCGCCGATAAAGACAAAGGCCGAGCCGATGGCCAATCCACCCAGTGATTGCGTGAAGAATTTGAATGACCCCACCGCAGTGGATAATCCCAGGCCAACCAGAGGCGCCATAAAAGGCGCCAGCAGAGCAGCCAAAATATAAATAGCGGGATGATCCAGCAGGATGGCGGCGCCTAACACCACCCACAGCGACTGTTCTTATGCCTGAAAACGCCACGGCTACAAACACGCTGGTGCCGACGCGCACCCCCACCGTCACCAATACTCCAAAACCAGCAGAAACCTGGGCGACTATCAATGAAGAATTAGGGGTTTACCTTAGAGAAGGTCCTTGCAGTGATAATGAACAATGCCCAACAATACCGATAGCAATTGGTGATAAAAGACCTGTGCAAGTGTTATCATTCTCTGCTGATAAGAATTGGGCTCAAGTTCGCGACGAAGATAATCGCGTTGGCTGGATACATATCAAGTGGTTATTATTTGAACAATAATGTAATCATCGAAACCTGGATTTTTAATCAGGTTTCATTATTTTAAATTTTGGAGAAGATCAATGACGATCCACTTTGGAACTGATGGCTGGCGAGCAGTTATCTCTGACACTTTCACTTTTCACAACTTAAGGCAGCTTTCGCAAGCCATCGCGGATGCGGTGGCTTCAGACACCTGGACGAACGGCACGGTGCTGGAGCACACACCCGATCCGCGCAAGATGGTGGTGGGCTTTGACACCCGCTTTTTATCAGATCGCTATGCCGCCGAGGTTGCCCGTGTGCTGGCCGCTAATGGTTTTACGGTCTACCTGGCCCAGTCTGACGCCCCCACCCCGGTGATCTCGCACGCCGTGCGCAATCTAAACGCCATTGGCGGTGTGATGATCACGGCTTCGCATAATGCTCCGCGCTATAACGGGGTCAAGCTCAAATCTGCATACGGCGGTTCTGCCCTGCCCGAACAATGCCGCCGGGTTGAAGTGTATTTAAATGATAACGAACAGCAAGGCCGCGGCCCCAACCTGATGGATTTTGACCAGGCGCGTGGACAAAACCTGATTTACAAATTCAATCCCATCCCTGCATATTATGAACACCTGCGCACGCTGATCAATTTTGATGCCATTGCTGAGAACCCCCAAAATTTTGTGGTGGATTCAATGTTCGGTTCAGGCCGTGGTGTGATCAAGGGCATTCTGCAAGGGTCTGGCTGTGAAATCGCCGAAATCCGCGGCGAAATGAACCCCGGATTTGGCGGCGTACATCCCGAGCCCATCGGCACTTATCTGCGTCCGTTGGCCGGAGCCATTGGCGCCGGTATGGGTTGTTTTGGTGTGGCCACAGATGGTGATGCAGACCGCATCGGTGCCATGGATGAACACGGCAACTTCGTTGATCCGCACAAGATCATGGCCTTGGCTTTGCGACACCTGGTGGAAAAACGCGGTATGACCGGCACCGTGGTGCGCACAGTCTCGACTACGCGCATGATTGACCGTCTGGCCAAAAAATATAACCTTACGCTGCGAGAAACCCCTGTTGGCTTTAACCATATTTCTGATTATATGATGAAAGAAAATGTATTAATCGGCGGCGAAGAATCCGGCGGCATCTCTTTCAGCGGACACATCCCCGAAGGCGACGGCATTTTGATGGGCTTGCTGTTGATTGAAATGGTCGCAATGGCTAAAACGTCACTTTACGAAATGGTTGAAGACCTGCAGAAAGAAGTTGGCCCTGTATATTATGAGCGCACTGACCTGCGCCTCAAACATCCCGTTGAAAAAAGAGTCATGGTTGAAAAGCTTGAAAATGACCATCCCGGTGAAATTGGCGGCGAACGCATCATCGATATTTCGAAGATGGATGGTGTGAAATATATCTTTGCAGATGATTCATGGCTGCTGATCAGACCCTCAGGCACCGAACCCGTACTGCGTGTTTACGCAGAGGGCCGCTCTGAAGAAATGGTCAAGGAACTGCTCAAATACGGCGAAGCCGTGGCTGCCAGCGTTTCGTAGAAACATAGATAGTATCGGGAGTCCAAAACCAGACTCCCGATACTTGCAATAAATGAGATTTGGGCACTTTCTCCAAGTCTAAAAACAGACTTCGGGAAATGAGAAATTTTACATATATTTTTAACCCCTGCGGATTTCGACTTTGCGGGGGATTCTCTTTTACAACGGGAACTGTGACGCTTTATTAATGCAAAACTCCGAATTCATTTTTATGAACTCGGAGAGTTGCTCTACTATAAGGATAGTCTGATTATCTGGTATTCATTCTGAGTCTGCGGCTGAGGACGATGACCGCAACCAATATGATCGCCAAACCGGCCATCATGGGCAGACCCACTTCATCCGCGAAACCGGTGGAAGGCAGCGCTGTGGCGGCGGCGCCCGGGGTACCTGAAATGCCGCGACCAGCCATCTCCGTTTGCAGGGCTGATACCGTGGCCAGTTCCGAGGCTGAAAGGCCAGATCCACCTACCGCAGATTGTGTATTTTGTTGAATCACGACCACCGGTGTTTTGGTTGGCGCAGCTCCGCCTGCAGCAGCGACGAGACCGACGGTGGGGGTTTTGGTAGCCAGCGCCAACTGCGCCATTGAAGTGGCATACATGGCGGTGGCTGTATTGGCTGCATTAATCTGGGCAGCCTGTTCCTGCTGGGCAAGGCGCTGGTCGGCTAACAATTTTGGCGCCACGAGCAGCAGCAAGATTAAAGCAATCACAAAGATGATACCGACGATAGCGATGGCAATCAGGAAGGTGCGATTCCCTCTTCGTTTGGGTGGTTCCGGTTCATACTCTCCGCCTCCAAAACTTTCCTGGTCAAATTGATCCTCATCAAAATTATTTAGTGCCATGGTATATCCTCCTGAAACAAATTATGCGGGGAATCGATCTTCCACTTCAATAATATCAAAATTTGAAAACGGTACGACCGTTTTTTCATTATTCTGGAAAAGCACTGAAGCCGTTGAAGTTCTCAATCCATTGGGTAGAGTGGTTTTGCCTGCATTGATAGCTGTCAACACACCTGTTTTGCCGGCAAATAAAGAGCTATGCACCCTGACCTTTCGACCTTCAGCAATCGCTGCGCTTTCAACTTCTGGTGCTCCACTGGCCTGCAGTGCAATACTAATCTCGGGGCGGATGCCGCTGTAGTGATCCCATTTGACTGCATTCAGGCTCATTTCTTTTTGTGCACTGGCGAGCAATACGTTCCTGGCCTGATCATTAATAGCAACATGGCCAAAGCCTTCCAGCAGCAGAATGGGAAAATTTTGTTTAAGTGCACATGGGATCAACCGGGGGCTCATACTTCCAAGCACCAAACCGGCGATGGGCAAACTGCCAGCCAGGTTTAAGCTTTCTTCCTGTTCACACCAGGCGGCTGCCAATATGGTGCCGCGGGTATTGATACTTAATGAGGCGGGGGTGAGTTCCAGATCAATGGATTGTGAATCGACCACAAAGGGGCCAAAACCGATTAGCCCATTACCCCACACTCCTTGAATCAAAGTGCCATTGGTTTCAACCACGGCGCCGCGGTCATTCAATATTTCGACCACTTGTCCGGCATAACCCGATTGAACAACCACCTTGCGAGATTCAACTTCGAGCAGCACCTGGCCATTTTTGATCGAAATGATCTTGCCAGGCATGGGTGCGCGAATGACGCGGGAGAATAATCCACCTGTTTCGGCGATAATGTCGTGTTTATCGACGAGATCTCCAACCTGACGGTCGATCAGCTTTTCTGCTTCATCTGCATTTCTCAATCCCAGTGCATTCAAAACATCTACAATCATGTGTTTGGTTGGGATAAGTGTTTCAGCCAAAATTTCACCAGGAGCAACTTTTTGACCAACTCGCACCAATACCATGCCAGCCACCGGCAGAATACGATTTCTGCGGATTTTGACCAGAGGATTGATTTGAGTCACCGGATTTTGCATAATGTCACCTGGTTTGTATGTTGCAATAAACATACCAGTTTTATTGATTGGCGGGTTTTGACCAACGATTGAGTGTTGCCAGCCGATGGACCTGATCTTTGGGCAATACCAGGGGGCGTCCGCGGGTATCAAAGACCAATCCGCACACACCGCCCCTCACCTTGATCGGGTCTTTGCCCACCTCAATGTCAGAAATGTTTACTTTGGTCTCAGGTTTTAGCATCAGTACGCCGGTTTCGCCAAAAGCCAGCGGCAGTGATGCCAGCTCACCCTGTTTGATATTGAGTTCACGCACCTTACCCGCTGCTGATTGCAAACGAGCTTTTATGATTACTGTCCCCTGTTTGGCTTTGCTTTCAATTGAAATTACTGTCGCCAGATTTATAAAAGCTGTGCTTTCAAGCACCTGCACAGGCAGCAAGGGATTTGTTTTAGCAGCGGCACCCAAAAGTGAGAGAATGCCGTGTTTATCTATCACCAGCGGGGTGATGCCCAGCGGCTGAATACCGTCAAGCAGTGTGGTTAACATCTGCCAGGGTGTAGCAGCGTGTGTCAAAATAGAGCCCCCTACCAAAACGGGTTCAAAACTTCTTGAGACAAGATCAGCATGCAGCTCAAGTTCACGCATGGTGATGCACAAAAGATGTCTGGCAAGTGCAAGTTCAATCTGCAGATCGGTTTCACTAACCGGCAAACTGTTTGGGAATATGGTTTTCTGCCAGAGGTAATCCATCACCTGAGATTCAGATAACGCTTCAGGCAGCCATTTTTCAAGATCTGCAAACCTGGTTTGCTGCAAAGCACTTTCCAAACCGTAACCGGTGCCGATGGGCAGGCTGATCTGCTGACTATCATGATGGTTGGCATAGGCGGCGGTCACATGTGCAGACCCAAGATCAATGCCCAACACTTTGCGCATCGGATCATACTGTTTTCCAAGAAAACGGATCACGCGCTGGAATCCGATGCCGGTTAGCTGCGGTTTCTCATTTGAAAAAGACGCAAGGCGTTCAAGCCCAGTGATCGAATTCATTTTCTCGTCTATAACCAATTGGTTCAGATCAAAAGACGCTTGAGTCAGGTCTTCATTTTCAATTTCTGGTCGAATATTGTTGGTGCTGGCATAGGTGGTTTCTTTTTCGAGGATTTCTTTCACCCTGCGTGCCATGCCCTGGTTGCCGCAAAACAATACTTTGGGTCTATCTTCTGCATTGAAGAGGTGAAGTGATGAAGCGATTTTATTGGCAATACGGCCAACCGTGCGGGTTGCACCGCGATCTGAACCGCCGGCAAAGATCAGGATGCGAGGTTTGGCTGCCAAAAGCGCATCAATCTGGGTTTGTGTTGAACGCCTGTCATTAATTCCGAAGCTGTCAGCGACATTAAGGGGTAACGTTCTGGCAAGCCGGTTTGCTGTTTCAAGTGAAAGTTCATTCAATAAGCCAAAAGTCACCACATCCAGATCAGGACCCCATGAAAGTGTGATCAACAAACGATCAGCCCCTTCCACCCCGCCGTGGCTTGGAATGATCAATTTATTGTTCAAATCCAGAAAAAATCGGCCGGTAATCTCTTGCAGATCACGAATAGCCGCGATCACCCCTGGCATTACATCAAAGATGGGTTCGCCGCAGGTGGTTGGCGCGCTGCCTGAAGCGAGGAATTGATAGGTTTCTTCAACCACGTCAAAAAGCACAGCCCTGGTTTGCACAGAGCCGATCTCAATTCCTAATACTGAATTAACGTCCGTTAATAGCGTGGCCATAAATTCCTGTTAACGCATCAAGGTATTGATGGATTGAAGGATGAAATCGGACCGTTCCACCAATGCTGTGATGGCTGTGGTCAATACACCTGCGAACACAGCCCCCAGGGTAATGGCAATGAATAATTGTCCAATCCAGGCAAAGAGGGCGCTCATCCATCCGCGTTTGACGCCCTTTTGAGCAGTGTTTTTAGCGCCGAAGTTGAAATACACCAGGGTGGCAATGGTGCCTACCAGCATGAAGGTGCCTTCAAGAATCAAGAAGACCGGTGAAGTGCCGGTGGCTTGCTGCAAGGCATCAAAAGCGGTCAATGTGCCCTTAATTTGCCCAAACAAGGTGCCCAATATTGCGCCGCCAATGGCGACTGCGGCACCGGTTCCAACCAGGTAAGCCATAGAGATGTTGCCAAATTTGGCCAGTTTGGGTGAGACCTTCATCAGCAGCAAACCTGAAAGTATCAGCGGGATCAGGGTAATGACTGAACCGTTGAGGATGGGAGCAACCAACCGCGGCAGCAACACTTGAAAGATAAGGATCACAAAAAAATATCCGCTGGTAGCGCCAATGAATAAGGCCGAAACAAAGCGAAAAAGGGCATTGTCGCCAAAAAGATAGCTAAAGACCATCAGTGTGAGGATAAAACTGACGAACATCCAGAGCAGATCAGCAGAAAGTGTCGGCATATTTGATTAACCTTTTCTTTCTGTCGATGTCGGATGAATGAGAGCAACCAGACCACCCACCAAAATAATTATCACCACCAACAGCATGGCGGATTGAAAAGCACCCAGATGCGCAAGCGATCCGCTGGTTTGCTGCAGCAATTGTTCGTATGCCAGACTGCCATAGAAACCGGCGATATAACCGGATACCTGTCCGCTTTGGTAATAAGGTTGCAGCAACGGAGCAGCCTGAGCGCTAACCACAAAGATTAACGGCGTCGTTCCCAATCCAGGTCGAATTTGTTCCACCCAGTTGCGGGAGCTTTCAGATTTGTCGCTCAAAACGACCACAGCGCCAAAATCATTTAATGAATTTACTGAGTGCAGAATATTAGAATTCCAGGCAACATCAAGGTTGTGTGTATAAGGCATGGCCGCACGTGGATTGCCCGCCAATAGCTGCACACCGGTAGCGCCTCCCGGCAGGTAGCCCAGGGTAATCACATGGGTTGAAAGATCATAACCTTCCACATTTATGGCGGCATTTTCAATCAACCGGGTCATTAAGGTTGAGCCTGAGGAATTGCTGGACAAGATTACCAGATTAATGTTTCGGCGCATCAAATGTTCAAGCAAAGACTGCGAACTCCAAGACAATTCTCCAGCCACTGCAGCTTCAAAATCGCCAGTCAGCAGCACAGGTTTCTCCGCGGAGAGTGCATCCACCTGGTCATAAGCAGAAACAACTTCAGGCGGAAAAAGCGCCGGCTGAATGATATAAGGGGCGAAGAGGGTTGTAGAAAGCAAAATGCCCAAAATCAGCGAAACAGCCAGTACCAAACGCCAGATTATATGTCGATTTTTGGTTAACTTGGGAATTTTAACGTCATTCTCAATAAATGTTTCATCAACCAGGTTGGCAAACAGATTGGCGCTGTGCTTTTGCCGTTCAGATACTTTTAGGGTAGAACCGTATCCAACCGGTTTTCTAATGTCAACACCAAAATTAGGGGTTTGCAGGGTGCCAGAAATTCCCGCCAGTAAACCTGCATCAGTAGATTCACCGGGAAGGATGGCATCCGACCCATCCGCGTCTGGGGTTGGAACACGTACTGCCTGCAGCCAAGCGGGCATGTTGGCTTTATCCAGACCTTCTGCTAACTCGCCAGCATCCAATTCTTCCGAGCGGGGTCCGCTGCCACGTTTTTCATGATTTCCAAGCCTGGCTGTTGCCAACCAATCAGGCAGGTCATCCGGCACAAATGGAGATGAATCAAACTCGTCTTTAAAAGGTTCAGGCTGCGCTTCAGAAAAAATCGATCCTTCAGGAGACAATGACGCCTTATTTTCAGCGCCTGGAAAGTTGAAGTGCTGCAAATCATCATCCGTCAGTTCTTCTTCATCCAATTGCTCATCGTCTTCAGGAGGGGTTTTCTCACCAAAGAAATCAGGATCGGTCTGCTGGACGGCAATCGTCTCGCGCAGGGCGTTAATATCAAAGTTGGCAGGCTTCAGCTCTTCTTCAGCAGCACTCAAGTCTTCAAAAGACAATTGTTTTTCAGGTTGAGAATCATCTTGTTGTTCAGCCTCAAGTTCATCAGCATTAAGTTTTTGCCAGCCGCTGCCGCGTTTGGCTTCGAATGGCCTAAATTCAGCCTGGTTCAATGCAGCCAACGAATCCATATCAAATTGAGGTTTCGGGGCAGTTTCCATTGGCGTTAATGGTGTTTCAGGTTCAGCGGCGTCAGAATCAACTGCCCCTGGTTCATTATTGATGGATTGATCTTCTGCATCCGTGGGCTTCCAGGCAGCTAATCTGCTTAACCACTCATCATTGTCATCGCCGTGATCCTCGCTGGCAGTTTTGGATTCTTGATCGTCAACTGTGGACGGGGCAAAAGGTGAAACGGATTCTGAGGCAGGGTCTTCCTGTTCAGAGTCCGATTTTTTACCCGAATATCCAGCCTTGATCTCTTTAAGCCAATCGGGGAGTTCTTCTTTCTTTTCGGCAACGGTTGATTCAGGCTGGGCTGTTAGGCCGCTGGCTTGAGCTTCACGCTCCATTTGTTCGCGAGTGCGGATGCGCGCCAGCCAGTCAGGTACTTCTTCAGGTTTCTCATTTTCAATGGTTGAATCAGTGATTTCGGGTTCAAGTGTCTGCCCTGATTCTTCACGCAGTCCATTTAACCAATCGGTGCCGTTTACCGGCGTAGGTTGTTCGCTGGGGGACAGTTCTGCCTGGCAATACCAACAGCGTTCAGCACTGGGGTCGTTGGGGCGTTCACAAATGGGACAAATATTTTCGGCCATGCTCATCCGCTGTAAGGTTTATCTGAACCAATTAAGATACGCACGCCTGTGGCCAGACTGCCCAGGGCTATGCCTAATAAAATACCCCGCGCGCCTGCTGCCGGAATATGATGAAAACCGGAAAGCAAATCCTGCAGCACGGGAATTTCTGCCGAAAAAGCCAACACACCGCTATTGATCACCAAAAAGAGGATGACACTGAGAAAGAAAACCAATCCCATCCAGTTGCGCTGACGCTGAAGCATCTTTAAGCTTGAATAAGTCAGTGTAATGGCTAATAAAGCCATCAAACTGGTTTCAATAGGCATTTGAATGGCAGTCACCACCTTTTGGAAATTCGGGTCAGCGGGCCCGAGATAAAAACCAAACCCTGCAACGATCACAAAGGTTATGATCACCACTACACTGAAAAAACGCTTTGAACCCGCTTCACGCAAGCGTTTCAAATGCACGCCAATCATCAGGTTGATGATCGCCACCAGACCGGCAATACCAGCCAGTGTGACGGCCCAATCCAGCATGGGTGTGCGGATGGCAATTAACGCCGGGAACGGGAAGAAATACCCTGCCAGCACCAGTAGGCCGCTTAGAATGGCAACCAGTACGGATAAGGGTGATTTCATGCCCAACCTGCCAGTTTGGAAAGCACAGCACCCAACAGAATAAGAATGACGATAAAACGCAAAATGTCTTGTACCCTGAGGCTGGCCTGGTGTGCTGCATGTGAACCCAGGTAAGCCGGCAGCGCGTAGAGTTCTTCGCCTATTAGGGTGTCGTCTGCCTGGGCGTAAAAGATGGATTGGGCAATAATTGAGTTACTGCCCGCCAGTTTATATGATCCTTGATTTTCAGCACCATCCAGCAACAAACTGGCTTCAGCACCGAAATCACCAATCAACACGCTGGCGCTGGTACCTGAATCTTGCATGGATTCAACAGCCCCAATGGCGTAAGAAAAAGGTGTGACGCCGGCCATGCGCGCCAAACCTGGATCCAACTGACCGAGAGAGTGAGTGTTTAGGGCGTTACCACGCAGCACATCCTGGCTGAGGATTTGCAGGTCACCGCTGCCACTGGTGCACATGGGGGGTAAATCACTGGTAGATGCCAACTGTGCGATGCGGTTCAAGGTTCCAAGACCGGCAAGTGCAGAAGCGTTCGCAGGGTCTACCAGACTGCCGCTGCCCAACGATACATGTATGCGGGTTCCATCTTCAACCGCCAGGCCAATAGCGCGACGAAGTTTAATTGCAGCCGTTAATTTGCGAAAAACGGGAGGGAATTTTGTTCTGATTTTTTTGGAAGAGAAAAAAATAACAAGACCGGAAGTGAGCAAAAATACTACGGCTCCGATCAAGGGTTCATATTGACTCACGAATTCTTCTCCTCAAGCAGATAGGTGGTGAATGAACGGCATTCTGCGGTGTCTTCCAACATTTGCGCAAAAGAATGCCAGGAACTGTCACGAGTTTGTCCAAATAACGGTAAGAATCCCATCAACGCCTGTGATAAAAGAATTTTGAGGGGACCGGCACCTTCCAACAGGGTTACAACCAGGCCTGTCAGCCTTTTTTGTTGCAAGGTTTGCGCCCAATCAGCCCAATATTTACGTTCCATCATCTTTTATCAGTATAGCATAAGAAATGTATTTGTTTTGCGGGTTCAGCAAGTTAATCTATGCGCTTAACTAGCAGTTCAACTTGTTTGAAAGTTAATACCAGCCAGTTAATGACGGGTTTAGTAACCGAGATTCTGACCAGCGGACCAAGTATTTTATGTTTTTGCACTGCCGGGTTCTGCAGACTCAAGAAATTTACTTTGAAGCCAAATTTGTTGAACTGGTTTCTGATCAATTTATAAGGTCGATAAAAAATGTGGTCAGTGCTGTAATCGTAATAGACTTGTGTTTTGTCTTCTATCCCGCGGCCTTCCACTTCCACCCAATGAGGTTCGGTTCCATTTTTAACGCAGCTTCGGATAACCGCCTTGCGCAATCCACCTACTGGCAGCCAATGCACAAAGGGCATAAACAAATGCCCTTCAATAAACTGTCTTTGAGCTGGAAAAATATGATATCCGCTGCCATCTTTTGCGGTCAGTCGGTTGATTTCAGTCATGACCTTGCCCAGATCACTCACATGTTCAAGCACATTATCTGTCATCACAAAATCAAAAAAGCCATCCTCGTAGAGGGTGCGACCCTCCGCCGAGATCACCGAAAGTGGCTTATTGTCGTAACCTTTCTTTTCAAACAATGGCAATCCATTGTTAATGGGTTCAGGATCAATATCCACGCCGTAGGCATCGAAACCCAATTCGCGCAGTTTTAAGACAAAACGACCACGTCCGCAGCCCCAATCCAGCACCCTCACCTGCCCTGCAGATTTCCCCTTGGACGCAGCAAATTGAGTAAGCTGCTGAATCGCCCTGACTGGCGCTTTGTAAGCAGCAAATTCTTCTTCGGTTAACAGATCATGTTTTGCCATAATGGCTCCAATTATTTAGTTTTTTGATGCCACAAAGTGCGGCCTATCGGCAAGCTGGCGTACTCTCTGACGGCTTTTTCCATTTCATCCAATGATGCCCAAAAAGAACTGATCTGTGAAGGATAGCATGCTATGGCTTTGAGCCACGCGTCCACCCCTGCTGCGGAGATTTCTTGAAGCTCCGGCTCGGCGTTGTTTGGCAGAAACGCATTCACCATGGCTGGGTCTTTGGCGGCATATGGATAATCTGCATAGAACCACAACGGCCTGCCTAGCTGCTCTGCGGCCAACCTCGTCACACGATGGTCAATGTGACCGCCCATACCCAATGGGCAGATAATATCGGCAAAATCCGGTAAACGAGATTTTAAGTCTTTTGCAAGATTCTGAACGAGTTCGTTTTCAACGACATATTCTTCTGAAAACAAGTCTTCATTATTTTTAATGATGGGTTCATTGGTTTGAGCGTTACGTCGGTAGATACAATCCGGGTAGCTGAGATGCCGGAAGGTGCCGCTCAAAAAATTGAGCGCCCGCTTATCCTCTTCTCTGCGTATCCATGAAGGATTGGCTTTCTCTTTCCACCGTGCATGCAGTGATTGTGCAAACGGCGAAAGACTCCCTTCGAGCGGATCAGCGGTGAAAATGGACCAGACTTCGACCGAAAAATCCTGAGTGGTCAATTCATGGATGATGCCTCCGCAGGAGTAAACTGCATCATCCAGGTGCGGTGATAAAAAGATTTTTCTCGTATTTCGCATAAACATGCAACAAATTATAGTATGATTAATGCAAAATGTTTCCATTACGTCAGAGGAGTTAGCCCATGGCTTTTTTAGATTTCATCTTCGGTCCAAAATTATATCCCGCGGACATGTCGAATGAAGTTCAATCGCTGTTAAATGAATTGATCAACATCGGAATAAAAGAAGATTATTTGTCAGAACGTCCGGGCAATGGGTATAACGCACAATGCAGGCACGTCAGAACACGTGCCATCGGCAAACGTCTGGATGAAATCGGCGGCAACAAGTTAATGCAATGGGCGTATGGGCGTGTGAAAAAGAAAGCAGGAAAAATGCCTGCCTCTCACCTTGAATACGCCTGGACCGATGTAGGTCAGTGGGAAGCCTAAAATCAATACTTGAGGATCACCGGAGTTTCCTGCCGGTGATTTTTTTATCCCAAATGAAACCCCCAACTAAAATCATCACAATGGATGCGCCAAGGAAAAGAATCAGGTATGGAAAAGGAATCGCGGGACCCCAATTAAAGTTGCGATAGAGATACCAATCAAGAAAAACCAAAATAAATATAATTTCCATAGTGACGATCCGCCAAAACCAGGGATGGTTTCCCTGCTTTAAATGCATCCAAACCCAGCCCACCAGAATCGCGATCCAGGGCAAAAAGGTGGTGCGGTAGCGCGGATTATCCCATTGGTCGCCGCCGGCACGTAGTGAAGAGATCAAGATCCAGGCTGCCAGTGCCAGGCTGATTAACACCAGGAAGGTGCCATTCACTTCTTTGCGACTTTTTATCACCGCTGCGAATCCGTAAACCAGGAATGGAATAATAAAGAACCATCCTGCAGCACGGAAGATGGCAAGTCCCTTCCAAATCGGCAGGGATGCATCCACCAGAGCAGCAGGCAGCAGCGGCTGGGTCAGTCCATAAAAGGTGATCAGGGGCATTTTATATTGTTCACCATATTGTCTCAATAATGCCGAAATCCAACCCGAACTGGAGACAGCCACTGAAAATTCGTATGAAAGACTTTCTTTTAACCAGTACCAACCAGCAATCCCCACTAACCCTAAAAAGACTACGAAAAGAAAGATAGCCATCCACCTGATTTGTAATTTGGTTTGCTCGCGCAGCCATTCGACAAACACAAGCCCCGCAACAACAGATGCCGCCGCGCCAGCCACCGGAACCGAAAAAAGACAGGTAACTGCACTGATGATCAAGGCATAGATAAGTGAAATAACCGGTTTTCGCTTCCACTCTTGCACACTCCATAAGAGCAGACAAGTCAACCCGATCAAGATTGGCTCGCGCATTTGAGAACTGCCCAACAGAATGCTATCAGGGTAAAGCGCGTATACCCAACCTGCTATCAAAGCCACTTTGCCACCCCATTTACGAGTGACCACAACAAACAGAAAAACCAGGCCTGCCGTCATTGCTGCTGCAGAGATCAAAACCATCAACAACGGACGGTGCACATCGGATGAGAAAACCCCATAGACTAGGGTGCTGAGGGCTAACAATCCGCCATATTGATCAACAGCCATATTCGCTTTAATTTGCGGCAGCCAGGCTTCGCCAGAGACAGCAATTTTACAAGCAGCCTGGTCACGATCGTGGGCAT
>Ga0351909_1159_pt1 | contig 13901 bp, 9 predicted proteins | sample TotcelHT113001L4_FD_206864 | JGI IMG/M metagenome (GOLD analysis project Ga0351909, IMG submission 206864) | Enriched cells from coal bed in the Powder River Basin, Montana, United States - Total cells T11 rep1 HSBNCT.T11.300.1.L4 ... | reverse complement strand
ACCGTTCCCTCCGGCTCCACACGCAACGTTCGCCCGTCGAGAGTCGCTGTCCCGTTCAAGGGAATCACCGCTTTGGCACCGTCGGCGATCACGGTTGTACCCGAACCCGTCATCGTCCCACGCGTCCACTCCAACTTCGACCTCACCGTTACATTACCGACGATGAAGTGGCATCCATAGCTGGTTAACTGCTTGACATCCAGTGACGAGGATCCAAAATCCGCGAAACTGCTCGAGTCACCCAATTCCAACAAATCTCCCACTCCTTGTACGGAACCCGTGAACGTCAAATGGGAGCCGTTGTGAATGTACGTGCCTCCGCCGGCTTGCACACGGTAATCCCCGCCAATCGTGATCGAGGCGCCCCAGCCAAAACGCACGTCGCCCGAAGTGGCGATCACGGACGTCGATTCCAACGAGGTGGTCCCGCCGAAGCAGAGATGTGTCCCTGAACCGCCCAGAAACTGGCCATCCTGCGGTTCTGCCGACAGGAGCAGATCCAGCCTTCCCGTCAGCACTTTCGCGCTCCCCGTCGCTGCGTTGACGAAGCCCTCAATATGCGAATATCCCATTGTGTCGTGCTGCATCAAACCGCGATTGAGAAACACTCCCGGCGTTCCCACGGTGGTCACCATCGACAGCATATCGAACGGACGGGCGTAGAACTCGCCCTGATTCTCGATCACGGCGCCGTTGTTCAGCTCAATTACCCCATGTCCCTCCCAGCTCACCGTTCCCTCCGGCTCCACACGCAACGTTCGCCCGTCGAGAGTCGCTGTCCCGTTCAAGGGAATCACCGCTTTGGCACCGTCGGCGATCACGGTCGTGCCCGAACCCGTCATCGTCCCACGCGTCCACTCCAACTGCGTCGCAACGACCAAGTCGCCGACCCCGGCGACCGTTCCCGCGTTCAGCGTCAAGAAGGCAGTGCTCGATTCGGCGGAAATAGAAAGAACACCACCCCAGCTTACGACCAGGCTCTCGTTGCAGTCCAGGCTCCTGATGGCTTGGCTGCTTGAAAGATTTACGGTAAGCTCTGCCGACGCGCTGATGATGACATCATCATCGAGGGCGGGCAATTCATCGCCGCTCCAGTTCTCTTCACTCTCCCAGTTCGACTCGTCGCCCCCGCCATCCCAGAAGACGGCGACCTGGGTGGCGGCGACGGCGTTTGCCGCGCCGCCGTCATCGTCGGTGGTGGTCAGGGCGATTTCGTACTGGCCGCACTCGGTGGGCGTGAATGTGAATGTAGCATCGGTCCCGGTTGCATAGGTGATGCCGTCCTTCGTGACGGTCCACGCGTAGGTGAACGTATCGGAGACGCCCGGATCCGTCACCAAAGCGGTCAAGACCATATCGCTGCCCTTGGGGTTCCAATCCGAAGATCCTGCGATGGATACGCTCGGTGCGACATTGGTGATTTCGACGCTCACCGTGGCAAGATCGGCCAAGCCCCCATCGTCGGTCACACGGAGGGCCACGGTGCGAGTTGTCGGGCCGTCAAGCAGCGAGGCGTCGAAGGTGGGCGTTGCGCCCGTGACCTCGGAGTTGAAGGTACCGTCGTAGTCGAGATCCCACTCGTAAATCAGCGTGGCAGGGTCTTGATCCGAGTCGGTAGATTGCGTGCCGTCAAGCGAAATAGCGTCACCCTCTGAGAGAATGTATGGGCCTCCGGCATTTGCGATAGGGGCGTCGTTTACCTCCAGGGACACTCGGAAGATGTCCTTGGTGCTCGTCAGGTCGTTGGGGTGAAGATTGCTGGCCTCGCTCGCAAACGCCACGTAGCGCCCGTCGCTGCTGATACTCGGGTAGTAAGAGGAAGAATTGCCCTCGACACCCGTGCTGTCGGTGCTGACGCGTGTCGTCATGCCACTGACAAGGTCCTTGACGAAGACGTCCTGGCGACCGTTTGTATCTCCCGGCACGAGATTGCTAGCCTCGCTCGCAAACGCCACATAGCGCCCATCGCTGCCGATGCTCGGGGGGTAGAAAGAACTTGCACTTCCCTGTCCGCCAGCAGTATCGGTGCTGACGCGTGTCGTTCTCCCACTGACAAGATCCTTGACGAAGACATCCCTGCAACCGTTGGTGTCTCCGGGAACGAGATTGCTTGCGCCGCTCAAAAATGCCACGTAGCGGGCGCCGCTGCTGATACTCGGGTAATAAGAGTAAGAATTGCCCTGCATCCCCGCGCTGTCGGTGCTGACGCGTGTCGTCATGCCACTGACAAGGTCCTTGACGAAGACGTCTTGGCGACCGTTTGTATCTCCCGGCACGAGATTGCTAGCCTCGCTCGCAAACGCCACATAGCGTCCGTCGCTGCTGATACTCGGTCCGTAAGAGTAAGAATTGCCTTGCATCCCCGCGCTGTCCGTGCTGACGCGTGTCGTCATGCCACTGACAAGGTCCTTGACGAAGACGTCCTGGCGACCGTTTGTATCTCCCGGCACAAGATTGCTAGCCTCGCTCTGAAACGCCACATAACGACCGTCGCTGCTGATGCTCGGGCCGCCAGAGTAAGAATTGCCCTGCACGCCCGCAGTGTCAGTGCTGACGCGTGTCGTCGTGCCACTGACAAGGTCCTTGACGAAAATATCCGCACAATCGTTTGTGTCACCCGGAACGAGGTTACTGGCATAGCTATAGAACGCCACGTAGCGACCGTTGCTGCTGATACTCGGTTCGTAAGAGTGAGAATTGCCCTGCATGCCCGCAGTGTCGGTGCTGACGCGTGTCATCGTGCCACTGACCAGGTCCTTGACGAAGACATCCCCGCAACCGTTGGAATCTCCGGGAACGAGATTGCTTGCGCCGCTCCAAAATGCCACATAGCGGGCGTCGTTGCTGATGCTTGGGTAGTCAGAACTGTCGTTGCCACCTAGGTGATGAACGTCAACTGCATGCGTTGAGGTCGCTACGACTTCTCCGCTTGAGAGGTCCTTGACGAACACATCCGCATAACCGTTTGTGTCCCCCGGAGCGAGGTTACTGGCGTTGCTCTGAAACGCCACATAACGACCGTCGCTGCTGATGCTCGGGCCGCCAGAGTGAGAATTGCCCTGCAGGCCCGCATTGTCGGTGCTGACGCGTGTCGTCGTGCCACTGACAAGGTCCTTGACGAAAATATCCGCACAATCGTTTGTGTCACCCGGAACGAGGTTACTGGCATGGCTATAGAACGCCACGTAGCGACCGTTGCTGCTGATACTCGGTCCGTAAGCGTAAGAGGAAGAATTGCCCTGCACGCCCGCAGTGTCAGTGCTGACGCGTGTCGTCGTGCCACTGACAAGGTCCTTGACGAAAATATCCGCACAATCGTTTGTGTCACCCGGAACGAGGTTACTGGCATAGCTATAGAACGCCACATAGCGGCCGTCGCTGCTGATACTCGGGCCGTAAGAGTAATAATTGCCCTGCATCCCCGCGCTGTCGGTGCTGACGCGTATCGTCGTGCCACTGACAAGATCCTTGACGAAGACGTCCAGGCCACCGTTTGTATCTCCCAGCACGAGATTGCTCGCCTCGCTCGCGAACGCCACATAACGACCATCGTTGCCGATGCTCGGGGGGTAGAAAGAACTTGCACTTCCCTGTCCGCCAGCAGTATCGGTGCTGACGCGTGTCGTTCTCCCACTGACAAGATCCTTGACGAAGACATCCCCGTAACCGTTGGTGTCTCCTGGCACAAGGTTACTGGCTTGACTGCTGAACGCCACATAGCGGCCGTCGCTGCTGATACTGGGGTGGTAAGAATCTTCATTCCCCTGCGCGCCCGCATTGTCGGTGCTGACGCGTGTCGTCGTACCACTGACAAGGTCCTTGACGAAAACATCCGCAGAATCGTTTGTGTCACCCGGAACGAGGTTACTGGCATAGCTATAGAACGCCACGTAGCGACCATCGCTACTCATGCTTGGATTCTGTGATACGCCACAGCCCGTGATAGCCTCCAAGCCAGGATTTGCAGATACCAGATCGATCGACAGCAATCTTCGCTCTTCGCATGTTTCCATGCACAATCGGCGGAACCTTGGACTTCGTATCGACGATTGGGTAGACGAACGAGGGCGACGCCACAGATCTGACAAGGACATGGCTTTCATGGGAAGATTCCTGGTGAATGACTGTTTGATTTGCAGTCGGATGGTACGGAACTCGCGGCTCCACTCCTCATTTCGTCATTGACTTCACAGCGTCGACGGAATCGCATTCCGCTGGTTACCGAGTTCCGAACGCCTCAAGATTTACGAAGATCTTCTCTGCCTGGGCGACTGGATCGATCGACCAGGACTTCTTTGCAGCCGCAGTACCCTCCTGCTTCCCTATCGATCCGGTGTCAAAATAAACGGTTCGTCCATCAAGGTACTTCCACAGATCTGGCCAAATTTGTGACCCGGAAAATCGTTGATGCTCAGTTCGTACCTTACATCTCTTGTGACGAACCCTGCGGGCAGGTTGATCACAAGGCTCCATAGGTCGAGCATCCCAGTCGCCTCGGTGTAGAGGAACGGGTGCAGTCCGTCGCCGGCGGTCGAAGAGACCCCGACAATGTGGCCGGATGAGTTGATGCCCTTGGCTTCACTCATGGCCAATGAACCACCTTCCAGGGCGCCCAGGTTGACCATGCCGCGCTGGTCGCTGTACCAGAAAGCCCGCTGGTACAAAACTTTTGGCGCCGATGACTTACCGACAACCTGCCCGGCGCTGTTGATCCCCGATGCCATGCTGTAGGAACTGCCGGACTTCGACCGGCCGAGCACGCCGAGGTTGAGGATGCCCAGCCCGGGCGTGTGCCGGAAAGCTCGCCGCTCGCCGCCGACCCACATGGTGCCTGCGATCTCGCCAAAGTTGCTTATGTCTTGCGCATTGATGGTGTCGTCATCGACGACCATCAAGTTGTCTTCTGCCGCGATCCAGACGAATCCGCGCCCCTGATAGGGCAGTTGGCCCACCACGTCGCCGAGACTGTTGATGGCTGCAGCGGAGCTGTCATCGTAGCCGTCTACTTTTCCGCTCAAATCCCGGAACTCGGCGGGCAACGGGTCGCCCACGCTGTCGAATCCGGCCGGTGTGTATCGGAATGCGTGGTACCTGCCAACGTACTTCTCCGGATCCCGGTCGTCCCAGAGATAGAAACTTCCAACAATCTGCCCCGAATCGTTGATTCCGGTTGCCGAGGCGATTCGTGCGCCGTCGGGCCACCGCTGTCCTTCGGGAAGAGGCGGCCATGCTTCGGTCGAGTCGCCGATGTCGATCGCTTCGTCGTTCAGGATCAGGTCGTTCAAGTCGATCGTGGCACCCCCTGCTGCGCGATAGACGAATCCGGCCTGCGTGTCGTCCGGGAGGTTCGCGGTTCCCACGACATCGCCGCGGTTATTGAGGCCTGAGGCAGAGCCCGAAGTGCTGCCGGAGGGCAAGGGAATCAATTGCAGCGTGTAGCGGACTACGGGCGCCGTGGGCGGTATGGGTTTGGCGGCTAGCAGCGTGGGCACGCGCGAGGATGCCGCCGACAACAACAAGAGGGTCATCAGGCCGAAGCCAGGCCTTGCACGCATGGTAAACATGATTCAATTCTCCTTTGGTCAAAGTTCGTCTGCAGTATGGTTTGAAGGGCTCGCTCCGGGCGCGCAGATCGTTCGCCGGAGGAGATGTCGCACGGGTTAGCCTTCTGCTTGGCAACTGGACCTTACCAACTGCTTGTTTTCTCAGGTCGGCCTGATCCTGACCTTGAACACTCAGTTGATGAAGGATCGAGTTATCCAGATGGTCTTGTGACGGAACTGAGCCTTACTCTTGCTCGGTGTTCTCTGTATCGCCGCGGTGAATTCCTTTCTCAGTTGTGTCGGGTTGCTCGCTCTTTGCTGAGGGCTTTTCGACGGTTTCCAACAATTGTGCCGCTTCGTCGCCGTTCCGGCGCAGCTCTTGATCGTCGGGCTGGTTCTTATTCATCCACTCGACCGCCTTGTCGTACCATCGTCGAGCCAGTTCCTTGTGGTTCAGTCGCCAGTGGACTTCGGCCAGGAAAAAGGCGGTGTTTACGTCGGTCGTGGACTCAAGGTGTGCAGGAGGGACCTCTAGGGGGTCCTCCGCATCACTCTTAATGAATCTGCTTGCGCCCCATGCGGCGATCCCGCCGTCACCGGGATTGGCGCCGGTTTGGGTTTGGATGACTCGGAGCACAACCTGCTTGGCGCCGCTCACATCGACGACCATGTTTTGAATTTCCCCTGAGCGAAGAACAGATGTCTCGAGTTTCACCACACCGTCAGTGAGGACCTGGAATTGCAGCAGCGAACCTTTGTCTGGCCAACTGTCCCATAGCCCGACGTGGGCCTTGAATGTCGCGAATTGGCGGTCCGCTACGTCCAACACGATGTCCGCCGGGCGCCTGTCCGTGAAGGGCGTGGTCCAAATCGCTCTTGGATAAGGCATTCCGGCGATAAGAATGTGTTCCCCGTACGTATTCACATCCCGTATCGCTTGGAGGCCCGGGAACCCGCATGTCGACTGTACCCAGGACATGTCGTAGACAAACACCATTTCGGATGACTTTTCGCCGTTCCGTAGCGCGAGCGGAAACCAGCACGAGGCCCAATAGAGCCACCTCTGGGCAAACTCAGTTCTCGATCGCGTCGATTCCCGAAAGTGAGCAATCGCGCGGTCCACGCTTTCGCGATCGTTCTCGTTCGCTTTTCCACCGTATACGTAGAGTGCCGTGTTTAGAGGATCTGGCGTGACTGACGCTCGAAACGGTCGAACTGGATAACTGCGATAGGGGGGGATTTTGGCAGGCGACGAAATGGTGACAACCGTCTGGCCATGCCGGAGAACTTCGAACTCGCGGGCCTCGATCTCCAGGTCGCCACGCTTTACTCGGAGCATGTGTTCTCCTGGCCACAGCTTGATCGGGTCGCCGAGCTTCTCCAGCCGAATCGCGTCGCCGTCGATGGACACTGTGCATTGGCGTGCGGCCTCTGCGTCCGCGAACTCCAACTTCACCGTTCCTTTCCCAGTCGATATCAGAATCACGATGCCAAGCAGGACGATCGCTGCCGCACCGCCAGCCGCGAGGGCAAGTCGGCGAGAACGACCTGGGGGCGAAACAGCACGGGCAGCGGGGCCAACGAGTCCCTCTTTCCGTTCGCCAGGAATGCCGCCCAGAAGCCCGATCAGGTCGCTGCCCGTCGTCCAAGGCTTTAGCGCCTCGGTGACCTCCGCAGGCTTGGCGAACCGCTCGGCCGGGTTCTTGGCCAGCATCCGTTCGATCACCGCAGCCAGCTCTGCCCCGACCTCCTGCCGCAACTGTCCGATCGGTTCGACCGTTTTCGAGCGGTGTGCGAGAATCTGATCCAGCGGGGTCCGGCAGTCGGGGCCGCTAAACGGCGGCCGCCCGGTCAGCAGCTTGTAGAGCGTGCAGCCAAGACTGTAGATGTCGGCGCGAGTATCAACCTGGTGGCTATCGCTGGCCTGCTCGGGGGCCATGTAGCTCGCCGTGCCCATGATCTGCTGGGAATCCGTCAGCTCGGTGTTGGTTGGTTGAGCGGCGGTTGTCTCATCGCCAACGGGCTGATCGACCTTCAACAGGGCCAGACCGAGGTCGAGAACTTTCACTTGGCCCTCGCGGCTGAGCATCAAGTTCGACGGGTTGATGTCCCGGTGGATCAGGCCATGCTCGTTGGCGTATTGCAGACCGACGGCAGCCTGGCGAATCAGTTCGCAGGCGTCCGGGATCGGCAGTGGACCGTCTCGCCGCACTAGTTTTTCCAAATCCAGCCCGTCCACATACTCCATGACCAGAAACCGCTCTCCGTCGATTTCGCGGGCATCGTGGGCCTGGACGATGTTTGGGTGGTTCACCCTGCCGATGGCTTCCATCTCGCGTTCAAAGCGAGCCACGGTGCCCTCATGGTGGACCCGTGCTTTGGGTAGCACCTTGAGCGCCACGAGCCGTTTGAGTTTGGTGTGCCGGGCCTTGTAGACCACGCCCATGCCGCCTTCGCCTAGCTTCTCCAGCAGTTCGTATTCGCCGAGGATTCCCAGGAGTGTCGGTTCTACGCTGTCGATTCGTTCGGCGTTGCTGTCGACTGCAGAACTGCCAACACAAATCGTCTTTACGCGCGCTATGGCCTGCTGACACTCCGTTTCCTCATCCGGCTTACTCTGGTGAATAGTTTCACGTAGAAGGTCGACCAGCGTGTCGGTGACCCCGTCCAGTGTGACGCTGACCGACTCGCACGCCATGCACTGGTCAAGGTGCTCAGCGATCGCGTCGCTGTCTTGAACGGGGAGCTTGCCAAGGGTGAAGTCCAACAATTGCTCTCGGTTGGGGCACGGGGAGGAACCCATAGCAACGCCCTCCTGATCTGGTCGGTATTCGCGGATTCTCGTTCTCTCGTTACCTACGGGGAGAACGTCTCGACTAATAGGTATAACGGGAACGTGTGTCAGAAATCTTCTTCGCACGCGGGCAAGATGCGGCAATGCGTTGCCGGCAATAGAGTTACGGCGTTTCGGTTAGGTCGCATAGCTCGGCGCGAAGGCGTCGCAGTACATGCGATTTGGCTTGGCGGACCGCGTTTTCAGAGATGCCCAGTTCGACGGCCACATCTGCCGTGTCCTGCCCGTCGATGGTCGTCCTCCAAAACGCTTCCCACGTGCGTTCCCTGAACTCCGTGCGCACGAAACCTAGCGCCCGGCAGAACAGGTGCCCGACCTCGCGGCGATCGTCAGCGTCGGTGGTACTCTCGGACCACGGGTCAGGTATCTCCGCCAGACGCAGTTGAGCATCGGTGCCTCCGACCGCCTCCTCCTCGCCCGCCTGACCGCGACAACGGTCACGGACCTTGTTGCGTGTGATCGTCCAGAGCCAGCCGCGGAAGGTATCGCTCGGCCGCTCCTTCTGGAAATCGGCAATCCCGTTGGCTACCGAGAAAAACACCTCCTGGACAACATCGGCGGCATCGGCGGCCTGAAATCCCGACCTGCGGCACCAGTGGTAGACCAATGGCCCGTAGAGATCGGACAGCCGCTGCCAAGCCTGAGCATCGTTAGCCTTCACACGAGCCAGCAGGGTCAATGAGGTTACAGCCGAGGCGGGGTCAGTAGGGCGGTAATCGTTGCTAGGATCGCTCACCATGACGACCTCGATTCAGGGACAGAGTTACCTCGTCAGACGAATCAGGCACACACACTGGACAGGGGAATCCACCACATCGAGTGTAGCAACGGAACAGTGCGTTGCAAACTAGCAAGAAGAATCACGCTGCTTTTCTTTGGCCAACAGGTGCGCTCCCGCGCTGATGTCAGTTTCATCGCCAGGGTCGCACCCCGAGCAAGCCCGTGGCCAGCCCCTGCCGGATCACGGCCAAGCGGCTACGTCGCCCACGTCGCAACGCCGGGGCACAGGCCACAACGCCCGTGAACGCGACACGGGCGAACGTGGGGCTACGTCGGGGCAACCAGGGCAGCACCTGCCGGATCGCGGCTAGGCGGCTGCCGTACGTCGCCGTGCCCACGTCGCGACGCCTGGACCGGTGGCAGCACGCCCCCATTTCCGCTCGTGAACGCGACTCGGGCGAACGGCGGGACGCGTGGGCGGCTTGGCCAGCACCTACCGGATCGCGGCTACGTTGCCCACGTCGCGACGCCCCGTCACGCAGCACCTGCCGGATCGCGGCTACGTTGCCCACGTCGCGACGCCCCGTCACGCAGCCCCTGCCGGATCACGGCCAAGCGGCTGATGTTCACAGACGGGGCCGATCGTGCGGGCATCCCGCTGCCAGGGACCACGGGCGGCGATGGCGGCGGCATCTGCCGGCTTGCGGCCAAGCGGCTACGCTCACAGGCGGCCACAGGCCACAACGCCCGTGTACCCGACACGGGCGGGCCACGGGGCGGCACCTGCCGGATTTCGGCCAGGCGGCCCGTGTTGAAACTTCCCACGACGCGCATGACGTCTTAAACTGGGATGTAGTCAAGGAAGTCCGGCGGTAGCCGGACATGTTGTCCGGACTGGTCGCGTCCACGATCACGAGAAATTTGGTTTCAACCATGAATCTGGAGGCTGTCTGGGGCGGATTGAATACCTGGGGACGGCGGCCCCTGCCGGATCGCGGCCAGCGACGCTCACAGACGGTGGCGTGTGGCTGACCTGGTTCCTGGGGACACGTGGGTGGCGATGAAGGCAGCACCGAGCTGGCGGAAACTACTCGCCATTTGAATCCGCCCCGAACGCCGGTTCCCGTGGAGGCGATGGTTCGGCCGGGTGTTGTGTCTGAAGCGATGCGACAGCCTTGGGCAGGTCGGTGTACACGGCGTAGGGAGTGCGGAGAATCCTCCAAATCTCTGCGAATTCCGTGGAGCCACAAACCGCGACCTGCCCGACGCGTGCCGATAGCTGATAGGCCAACTGAAACAGCAACGATAGCGTGCGATGACCGACATTGCCGGCTGCGCGAACATCCAAGATCACACCACGCGTCGAGTCAAGGCCCACCCCCGCGAACTCACGACGAACATCTGCCTCACGAATTGAGCCGTAGAACTCGTCCGGCATCTCATCGAAGAGGTTGGCCCGCAACGAGATGATGACCACATCCTCGCGTCTATCGATGTTGAAGCATGGGACCGGCATCGGACCACCTGACGAGACCAAGCGAGAAACTCTACGGCCGGATTTGCAGGGCCATTCGCAACGTAGAGTTCCGGCTTGGGGATTTGGAGGCCCTGCCGCTGGAAAATGGCACTGTCGATGTGGCGATCTCCAACGGAGTCTTCAACCTTTGCCCCGACAAGCCGAAGGTGCTCGGTGAGGTGTTTCGTGTCCTGCGAGTCGGGGGACGGCTTTGCATGGCCGACATGATTCTGGAGGACCACGTGACGCCCGAGAAGGTGCAACTCATGGGCTCGTGGTCGGGGTGAATCGCCGGTGCGATATGGAGCGTGTCGCTCCTTTCAATGCTGAGAGACGCAGGGTATGTTGAAACGCAGTTCCATGAATGGACAGGCTACCGCACATCCCCTTGCACGCAAGGCGGCTTGGTAAGCGCACGCAAACAAGCGTAGGCCCACCGGATCGAGGCCCTCGAAGGTTTCCACGCCTGTTCGCCTGGAGAGTAGTCCGGCGGCTGGCCACGCCGCGACGCCGGGGCCGCCGACCAGCCACAACGCCCGTGAACGCGACACGGGCGAACGGCGGGCCGCGGGGGCGGCGATAACGGCGGCACCTGCCGGCTCGCGGTGGGCGTAGTGCCTGGGCCACAGGCCGCAACGCCCCTGAACGCGGCACGGGCGAACGGCGGGACGCGGGGGCTGCGTGGCCAGCCTCTGCCGGATCGCGGCCGGGCAGGCGGCGTGTGGCTGGCCGGCTGCCAGGGCCGGGGGGCGACAACGGGGACCCCGCGTGATCCCCAGCTACCGACCGGGCTCGGCATGACCGCCCACTGGCTGGATGCGCGGGGTCAGCAGGAGCAGCCGCTCGGTGCCGGATTGCGGTTGCCGAGCGGCGCCGCCGAGGACCACGGTCTGGCCGTCCGACACCGTGAGTTCGGTCTGGACCTGGAAGGTTTCGATGCTCCGCATGGGCGGCGGCCCGCCCTCCTTCGGAGCGGCGGTAGCCGTACCCGCCTCGGCCGGGCCGAGCCAGGAATCCTTGACGTCGACGCGCAGCGAGACTTTCCTGTCCGGGCCGACCCGCGGAACGATCCCTATGTGGGTCCCCACTTTCTGGTCTTGGGCGCTATGCGCCGTGGCACGGGGGGTGGCGTAGGTCTGGGCCATCTGGGCATCGCTACGGCTGATATCGAGCGAGGCCCCCTGACCGCTGAGGGTCGTGAGCGTTGCCCGGCTGAGGACCGTCATCTTTTCCGGCTTCTCCAGCAAACTCGCCTGTCCGGCGTCTGGATCCGCTCCTGGTTTTTCCTCCGGCTTCGAGGGCTTGATCTCGGCGGCAGGGGCCTCGGCGATGAGCACTTCCAGATAGACGAGGACCGCGGCATGATCCAACTGCTCGGCCAGTTGCCGGACCTCCTCGACGGCATCCGGCGGACCCGCGAGGACGAGGCTGTTGCTGAGCATCTCCGGCACGATCACCACGCTCCGAGCCGCTGCCGACGGGGCCGCTTGCGCCTCGGCGCGGAACAACTGCTGCAAGGCGCCCGCGGTGTCGGTGGCGGGAACACTCGCCAAGCGGACGACGAGCCGTTTGTGTCCCCCTTGGCTGTCTTTGGCGGGGTCCACCTCCGCCGCCAACAGCCCGTTCGGCCTGATCCCCAGGACGATAACGATGACGAGCCAGATTCTGGACATCGGCTTTCTCCTATTCAGGGGTTTGCGAGTGTGTGGATCACGTGCGGAGTGACAAGAATCAGCAGCTGCTCGCTGGCCTTGGCCTGCGGAGGTCGGCCACCGAGGACCGCGGTCTCGCCGTCGCCCAGGCATAGCGTCGTACTCGCGCGCAGGGACTCGATCGGTTCAGGGAGGATGACGTTGTCTTTCGCACCTGAGCCAGCGGCGTCCTCCTGCGGCAGGCCGAGACGCGAATCGCTGATGTCGAGATGGAAAACGACCGTACCGTCCGGCCGGACCCGAGGGCTGATCCCCAGCATTATCCCCGTCATAATCAAGTGACGGTCGACCAGAGTCTGGCCAAACTGCGACAGCACGACGTTGCGGATTCTGGGTTCGCTGCGGCTGAGGGTAAGGCTCGCCGCCTTGTTGTTGGCAGCCACGAGCCGGACGCGGGCCAGCATCTTCGTTGGCGCCGGCTTGACCTCGCCCGCCGGAGCCTCGGCGATGACCACCTCCAAGAGCACCAGCGCTGCCGGCCGGTCAAGTTCCTCGACGAGCTGGCGGACATCGTCCACGGCCTCGGACGGTCCGCCGATCAACAGGCTATTGCCGCTGGCCTCGGGCACGACCACCACGCGCTGTGCCGCGGCAGCCGGCCCGGCCTGCCCTTCCGCTTGGAGCAAGTTGTTGAGGGTGTTGGCCAGATCGTTCGCAGACGCGCCGCGCAGGCGGAGAGCCAGCCGCTTGTGCTGCCGCGCGCCATCGCGGGCCGGTACCACCGGGACCGGCTCCGCCAGGACTTGTATCCTCGGCTGGCGCGCCGGCCGGGAAGGCGGCGACGGCGAACTCCCTGGCGGTTCGCCGACCGGCACTTTGCTCAAAAACCGTCCTGGCCGCTCGAATCCGGGCGGCGAATGCGGTTGCTCGCGAGGCGCCTCCTGGGCGGCGACCATACAAAAACCGGACCACACGCTGGTCACGACGGCGATAACGATTCTGCACATCGCTTTTGCTCCAACTACGAAGCTCCCTTGATCGATCTGCGGGGCCGTGACAAACCGCGTCCTTGTAGTTCTTGTCCTCGGATACCCTGAGTCTAAGGGGGGCACGAGGCTGGCTGCCATCGCCGCCGACTTCCCTTCGAGTAGACCGCAGTCAGGCTCCGCTACGAACCTCCGCAACATAAGGCTCATTTCTGGTGAGAACCGACAGGGGAAGTCGAGCACTGTTCTTCCAACAGCCCGGGAACACGGGCGACGTTCGCCCGCCGGACCGTGTTGTCCTGGACCGGTACTCGCAGTATTGTATCATGAGCCGCTGGGCTATAATATGTCAAGGGATGAAATCCAAGGGATGAAATCCATGTGTTGACACGGCCCGTGGTTTGTCGCTCCCGTCTTAGCGGCGTCAGTGAGACCTGCAACGCTGGGTCCCTGCGGCCAGCCCCCACCGGATCGCGACCGTCCACGCCGCCGGCCGTGCCCACGTAGCGACGCCGGGGCCGGTCCGTCCGGCGAGCCGGGGCCGCGTGAGCGGCGATGTGGCCAGCCCCTGCCGGATCGTCGCCAAGCGGCTACGTTGCTCGCGTCGCGAGGGCCCCCCGTGACAAGCCG
>Ga0351909_1212_pt2 | contig 14189 bp, 15 predicted proteins | sample TotcelHT113001L4_FD_206864 | JGI IMG/M metagenome (GOLD analysis project Ga0351909, IMG submission 206864) | Enriched cells from coal bed in the Powder River Basin, Montana, United States - Total cells T11 rep1 HSBNCT.T11.300.1.L4 ... | reverse complement strand
GCCATGGTTGCTATCCCGGTTGCCTGGCTCAATCCAGGAACTCAGCCGGTAAGGGCATTCGGTATTTCATTTCTATTGGCAGGTTTTTCCTGGTGGATCATTTCCAATACTTTCCGATGGTTGGAAGTCAACAGCACAGCCAGATTGACCGCAGCGTTGGCTTTCGGTTTGCGCTTGCTGATCGGCATCATCCTCTTCGCAGCCCTCCCCATCTACGGCTACGATGAAGCGCCGCCCAATAACGGCTACCTCTATCTGGATGCTTATAAACGCGACACGGATGCCTGGGCGCTGGCTTCATCTGGCCAGTCGCTGGCAGATGCGTTCAGTGATGAATTTGCCACTGATCAGTATGGCGGGCTGCTGTCCTTCAGTGCCGGCATTTACCGTCTGCTCAGCCCGGATGCACACCGTCCGCTGCTGGTGCTTATCCTGACCTCATTCTTTGCGGCTTTGGGACTGCCTTTCTTTTGGAAGAGTATTCATGATCGTTGGGGAGAAAAGACTGCCAATTCCAGCGCGTGGATCTACGCGCTCTACCCGGAAAGTATCATTCTTGGCGCTTCCCAGATGCGCGAACCCATTCTGATCGGTCTTTCAGCGATCGCCTTCTGGTCTGTACTCAAGTGGCGTGAAGATCGAAAACTGTCCATCCTGTTCATGTTCATCAGCACTCTGCTGATGGCCTTTGTATCGATCAAAGCCGCAGCAGCCATTGTCCTGGTGCTGGCGGTCTGGTTCTGGATGGAAAATCTCCTTCCGAAAATGAACAAGAACTGGCGTCTCTTTAGCTTTGCCGTTTTAACACTAGTGATCATCGCGGGAATCATCCTCGGTTGGGGATGGCTAGTGGATAGCTCCAGGTGGGATCTGCTGCTGATGGAAGGTTCCTCGGGACGCATCCAATGGGAAGTTGAGCTGATCGGCGAGCGCTTCCGCGCCCCCTTTATCATCGGCTACGGTCTCGCGCAGCCTGTGCTTCCTGCAGCGATTATTTACCCGGGCTTGCCGATCACGCGCTCCATCGCTATTTTCCGCGCATCGGGTTGGTATTTACTTGTGCCGCTTCTCATTAGTGGTTTCATCCTGCTCTGGAAGAAGCAGCCCAAATCGGAACAGCGTATCCTATTGTTCTTTTTCCTGGCCGTTCTTATTTGGACAGTCATCTCCTCCGCCAGGGCGGGCGGCGACCAGTGGGACAACCCCCGCTATCGCGCGATCCTGTTGGTATGGATGGCGCTGCTCGGCGGCTGGTCATGGGCTGAGACGATCAAGAAGCGCTCACCCTGGTTATGGCGGCTTCTTTTCCTGGAGATCGTGTATATTGGTTTCTTTATCCATTGGTACCTCAGCCGCTATTATGGTTTGTTCAAGCGCATGGACTTCTGGCCGATGGTGCGCTTGCTTGGCGGTATTGGTATTGCAGTCATTTTTGGAGGGTTGATATTCGACCTGATTTACAATAAGGTCAGGAAAGATCAATCAAAATAACTTGGAGAACCCGATGAAGTTATCCATCATTGTGCCTGTCTACAATGAAGAAGAAAGTCTCAATTTACTCTATGGTGAGATCGAAAAAGCCGTAGGGCCGCTGAATTTACCCTGGGAACTGATCTTCGTGGATGATGGCAGTAAAGACAACAGCCTGCAGAAAATCAGGGAGATCGTTGATGCCAATCCGGATAAGGCCAGCGCGGTGGTTCTGCGCAGGAATTTTGGGCAGACCGCGGCCATTGCGGCTGGTATCGACCAAACCTGCGGTGATGTGATCGTCCTGTTGGACGCGGACTTACAGAACGACCCAGCGGACATCCCGGTCATGATCGAAAAGATCCAGGAGGGTTACGATGTGGTCAGCGGCTGGCGGTTTAACCGCTATGATAATTTCATTACCCGCACTCTTCCCTCTCAAATCGCCAATTGGCTCATTTCCCGGGTGACCCGTGTTAAATTGCACGATTATGGCTGTACACTGAAAGCATACAGGCGGGAAGTGATCACCGGGTTCCGCTTGTATGGTGAAATGCACCGTTTTATCCCGGTCTATGCCAACTCATTCGGCGCGCGCATCACGGAAGTCAAAGTCCATCATCATCCCCGGAAGTTTGGCAAAGCGAAGTATGGGCTTGAACGCACACTTAAGGTGATCCTGGATCTATTCACGGTCAAGTTTCTTACCAGCTATGCCAGCAAACCGATCTATCTCTTTGGCGGCACTGGGTTGGGATTGATGGCGGTCAGCTTTTTCACGCTGCTCTTTCTCTTTATCCGCCGCTTCGCGTTGCAAGGTCGCGTTTCACCGTTTGAATCGCCGCTGTTTCCCGTCGCCATCATGGTCGCGATCCTCGGCTTCCAATCCATTCTGATGGGTTTGATCGCGGAATTGCTGGCCCGTACCTATCACGAATCGCAGAACAAACCGGTCTATACCATTCGTGAGATCATCCGGCCGGAAAAATAAACTCCAACCACACCAAGCGATGAAAATTCTGGTGCTCTCCCATGAATACCCGCCCATCGGTGGTGGCGGCGGTAGGGTCGTGCAGGAATTAAGCCAGGGGTTGGCTAATCGCGGGTATCAGATTCACTTGTTGACTGCCCACTATGCTGACCAGCCTAAAATGGAGCAGAGCGAAAACTTGGTCATTAAGCGCCTGCCTTCATGGCGAACGCAGCCCTTCCGCGCCGATCTTAAAGCCATGGGGGCATTTGTCATCAAAAGTTTCTTTCGGGGGTTGAAAGTGATCCGGAAATTTCAGCCGGATCTGATCCATGCCCATTTCGCGGTGCCAGCTGGGGTTTCGGCTTTCCTTTTATCCAAAGCAACCGGAGTTCCTTATATTCTCACAGCACATGGTGGTGACGTACCTGGGGGTGCGCCCGAAAAAACAGCCCACTGGTTCCGCTTTATCCTGCCTTTTAGCAAATTGGTTTGGAGCAATGCTGCTGCCATTGCGGCCGTCAGCGAACAAACACGTGATCTGGCGCTTGAGCATTACCAGGCGGAAATCCGGGTGATTTACAACGGCATCAATACACAGGAAATGAAACCACAGGAATTGAGTGTTCACACGCCGCCCAGCATCCTCTTCATTGGGCGCTTTTCGCCGGAAAAGAACGCGACCGCGGTGCCAAGGATCCTCGCGGAGTTGAAACACCTCCCCTGGCAGTGCACAATGCTGGGAGATGGCACGGAAATGAACCTGGTGCAACATCTAATCGATGAAAATAACCTGGCTGACCGCATCCAATTGATCGGCTGGGTGGATTCAGACAGTGTAAAGGAACACCTGGCTAAAAGTGACATCCTGCTGATGCCTTCGCTTCGCGAGGGCATGCCCATGGCTGCACTTCAGGCGCTTTCCATGGGGCTGGCGCTGCTTCTGCCGGATAAGGGCAGCTGTCCGGATCTGATAGAAAACAACGGTTTCCTGATCGAACCTGGCAACCTGCAAGCATATACAGATTCCCTGGAGAAATTGCTTACAGACAAAGACCTTTTGACCAAGTTTAAGATTAACAGCCGTCAATTGTCAGAGAAATTTGACATCCACCTGACAGTCGATGCTTATGACAAGTTGATCAACTACACCGTGAAGGGCAGGAGCCGCTAGTCATGCGCATTGCCTATGTTACCCTGCACTGGCCGCGAACACCTGAAAGCAGTATCGGCCAAAAGATCATCCGCCAAATGCAAAACTGGCATAAAGCTGGTCATGAAGTGCACTTTTTCTCAAATATGCACTCAGTCCCGCCCGAGGTGGATTTAGTTGATGGTGAATATTTCATTTATATGCAGCGTTCCGGGTTCGTTGGCCGCATCCAATCTGAATTCTCACGCATCCGTGCAGTCAGAGAATTGATCCTGGCTGTGCGCGAATATTGTCCTGACCTGATCTACTTGCGCTGGTCGATGTATGTTTTTCCAGTGCATCGATTATTAAAAGTTGCCCCCACCATTGTCGAGGTCAATACCAACGATTTCGAAGAACACAAACTGCTGGGGTTCCTGCCTGATTTGTACAACCGCATGACACGCGGGTTGTTGCTTGGACTTGCTGCTGGGCATTCCTTTGCGACCGCTGAGATGGCTGAACTCCCGGTTTTCCGGAAATATCAAAAGCCGGGGGTCGTCATCACCAACAGTCTGGATTTGGTTCATACGCCTTCCTATCCTGCGCCCCGCAATTTCCCTCCTCATCTTCTGTTCATTGGCACACCCGGCATGCCCTGGCATGGCGAGGAGAAACTGATCCCTCTCGCGGAATCCTTCCCGGATCTGATCATCGATATCATGGGAATTGACCGGATGGATGGGGTTTCATCACTGCCTGACAACATTCGCCTGCATGGGTTTCTCAGCGGTCAGGACTATGAAGCGGTTCTTGCCCAGGCAGATGCCTCGATTGGCACGCTCTCACTCCATAAAAAGGGGATGGAAGAAGCAGCTACATTTAAAATCCGTGACTGTGTCGCCCGTGGGATCCCCTGCATTCTACCTTACGTAGACACCGACCTGGATGATCTTGAAAGTGACTATTTCCTCCACATCCCCAATACAGAAGACAACATCCAGACGCATGGGCAGATCATTCATGATTTTGTTTATTCCATGCGCGGAAAACGAATCCCCCGCGAATTGATCGTCGATCGAATAGACAGTTCGGTCAAAGAATCAAAGAGATTATCCTTTTTCCAACAATTCATTAAAGAATAAAATTCCCATCTATATTAGTAAAAGAAAAAAATCCTCATTGTCCATCTTATAAGAACTAAAGTCATTTGGTTATGAAATGGACAGAAATATAAAATGCCTCCGCTATGCTATACTCTGAAATAGCTACACAAAAAAAGGGTAAATTCGATGTCCGATGAGATCATTTGCTCAGAATGCGGCCGGCCAAATCTGCCTGAAGCGGAGAAATGCTGGTATTGTCAGGCCTTGCTCAAGGAAACCACGCAAGGTGAACCAGGGGATGACGAAGTGAAGACAACTGAAGAAATTGGCGTTCAAGAGCATTCCGCAGGGGAGCTGGGACCAGAAAAAAATGTTGAGGATATTCCGGAATGGCTTAAGCGGGTTCGCGAGTTGAAAAAAGCGGATCAGCCAGAAGAAGAGGAAGAAGACCAATGGCGCCAGCAAATTCTGTTTGAATCCCAGGTGAAAGAAAAATCGGCTGTAAAAACATCAGGAGTGACCAAACCGCGGCCGGCAATCAAACCTTCTGAAGACAAACCGGAAAGCCACCCCAAAAAAGAGGAAACTGCGCTTTTTACTCAGGTATTGGAGAATTCAGAACCGGAATCTTCGCTTTTGGAAACCGAAAACACGGGATCAGAAACATCCGATGAAGGCGAAGCTGAACTTCCGGATGGATTTACACCCCTGGATACAAATAAAGGATAAAATAATTGCCAAGTGATGAAGCGAGGGCAAATGGAAAATAAAGAATCCGACAACACAATCAAAGAGATTTTGGATGAGGACCGCACCCAGATACGCAAACATAAACGCGGTAGGGGTTGTTTCCTGCGTTTACTCATCATCGCAGTTTTACTGTTCATCGGTTTTTACAGCTTCATCCTTTTCCGTCAGAAAATGCTGGATCTGGAAGCAGAAGCGCTGATTCGCGCGCGCCAAACGCTTACCATCCAGGCTGGATCGCAGGAATCTGCCGCTATGGAAGATTCAGGGGAATCAGAAGAAGAAACATCAGCTGGTGTGCCAACGGTGGACCCCTTGCTTGAAAGGACGGCTACGGTCGAAGCGCAGCTGACCAGCGTGGCGGAATTTCAACAGACAACAACGCCAGAACAATAATGAAAAACAGGGGGGATGAGCGATGTTAGGGGCGATCGCAGGGGATGTTATTGGCTCAGTTTTTGAGTTCGCAAGCTTTAAAGAATACGATTTCCCATTATTTTCAAAAGAATCAACTTTCACCGATGATTCTGTGCTCACGGTAGCAGTTGCGGATGCGTTTATAAATCATCTGGATGTGGCCCGTACCTTGAAGGAATATGCGCTGCGATATCCCGGACGCGGCTATGGGGGTTCATTCTCAAAGTGGATGCATTCTGAGAGTCTGGCTCCTTACAACTCCTGGGGCAACGGCTCAGCCATGCGCACATCTGCACTAGGCTTTCTTATTGATGACCAGTTTGAGCTATTAAGAGTCAGCCGGGATTTCGCTGCCGTGACCCATGACCATCCCGAAGGCATCAAGGGCGCACAGGCCACTGCTTACGCCATCTATCTTGCGCGCAAAGGCAGCACCAAAGAGGAGATCCAAAAAGAGATCTCGACCTGGTTTGGCTATGACCTTTCCAAAACTCTGGATCAGATCCGCCCATCTTACTTCTTTGATGAATCCTGCCAGAAAACAGTCCCACCGGCGATTATCGCTTTCCTCGAATCGGAAGATTATGAAGACGCAGTACGCAAGGCGATCTCACTGGGCGGGGATGCAGATACATTGGCCTGCATCACCGGCGCGATCGCTGAGGCGTTTTACGGTATGGTCCCTGAGCATATCGCCCGGGAAACCTATCAACGCTTACCGGATGAATTTATCCAGGTAATGGACAAGTTCTACCTCATGCGTGAAGATTGAATACCTCAATCGATACCGCTGGCGAGGACGCCAGCGGTATTAAATCAAAACCGCCGGCAATTGCACCAGCGGTTATCTTTTCCTTTTACTGAATTGCTTTGAATATTGAATTCTTTAGATCGCACCGTTAGCAACAGTTTCACCGTAAGCCAGCAGCGCTTGCACCATTTCATTGGTGCGCCCCTCAGCATAGACACGCAGTACTGGCTCGGTTCCGGAAGGTCGGATCAGCAGCCAGGAATTATCTTCCAGAATATATTTGACACCGTCGCGGGTGGAGACTTCAGTCACCTTTTTGCCGCCGATCTCCGCCGGTGCGCCGTTGATTAGCCGATCGACCATCTTCTGTTTGGATACTGGTTGGCTCAATCGTTGGTCACGGCGCGCATAATATGCTGGGCCAACCTCATCCAGCAGATTAGCCACCAGTTCGGAAAGTGGTTTGCGGGATTCAGCCACGATCTCAACCAGGAGCAAACCCATCAGGATGCCATCACCCTCGGGAATATGTCCCTGGAACGAGATGCCGCCCGATTCTTCCCCGCCGATCAGCACTTCCTCATTCAGCATGAACTCCGCGATATGGTTAAAACCAACTGGCGTTTCATGCAGCGTCAGTCCATATTTCTGGCAGAGCAGGTCGATCATGCGCGTGGTCGAAACAGTTCGCACCACCGATCCTTTCATGCCGCGCTTCTCAGCCAAATATTTGAGTGATAAGGCCATGATCTTGTGCGGGTCGACAAACACGCCGCGCTCATCCATTGCCCCAATGCGGTCCGCATCCCCGTCTGTTGCCAGACCAATGGTGCCCTTGCCCATGCAGATCGCGCCGGAAAGTGGGTTGAGATACTGGGCGAGTGGTTCGGGGTGCACTCCGCCGAATCCCGGATTGAGTTCATTACGGATCTCGTGCACTTCGCAGCCGGTGCCTTCCAAAATACCGCGGATCACGCCGCGCCCGGCGCCATACATGGAATCCACGACGATATACTGCGGATTCTCGGCAATGATGTCAAAATTGATCAGTTTGCGGAGGTGTTCATAATAATCGGGCAGCGGATTAAAGCGGGTGATCAGCCCCTTCTCGCGCGCGATCTCATAATCGATCAGATTCGGGCCGCGTCCCTGCGATTCATTGTCGTTCAGATAGACTTCCACTTTTCGGCAGAGTTCCGGCAGCGCTGAGCCGCCATAGGCAGCCTTCAGCTTGACACCGTTGTAACGGGGAGCATTGTGCGAGGCGGTGATCATGATTCCGCCAATAGCATGATGGTGTTTGACCGCAAACGAGACCACCGGTGTAGGCGCGTCTGCCTGGCAAAGCAGTACATTAAATCCATTGGCAGCCAGCACACGTGCAGCTTCCCGCGCGTAGCGGTCTGAAAGGAAACGCGTGTCAAATCCGACGATCATCTTCTGGTGGTCTGGGGGTGGATCGATCACCAATCCATTCAGCCAGCCCTCCGATTTGACCGCATCCGCGATGGCTTGGGTAACCATGCGGAGGTTATGGAAAGTGAAAGTGTCGGAGATGACCGCGCGCCAGCCATCCGTGCCAAAATTTATGGGCATTAAAATCTCTCCTTAAAAGCGGGAATGAACAAAGGAATACCTTTGCTGATCAAATCAGGGTGAAAACCATGTTCCGTTTGGGTTAAAAAAAAGGCCTTGGGTTCAGGCGCTAGCATTTTCCCATTATAACCCATCCCCCAGATAGAGTAAAATATCGCCTATGTCCCTAATAACCAAGAGCAGAGGAAATGTTTTTGGTATTTTCCTCGTGATCATTTCAATGTCCCTTCTGGCTGGCTGCGGTAGGAATCCAGAAACGACCCAACCCGCAGAAAACATCCCGACTCCCACTATACTTCCCACCCCTCTTCCAGCAGCGGATCGAGTGGTTCTTATCCGCCAGGTGAATGTGGATCAGAACCTGGCAGCCCAGGCTGAATCTGTGCTACGCGAATTGGCCGCTGGTTCGGGATTGGAATTCGAGGTCAGGGAGAGCTTGATCAATAACGAAGTCACACCGGACATGAAGGTGGTGGTCTTCCTGGAGCGGCCGGAAAATCTGGGCAGTCTGGCAGCCAGCGCGCCTGCCACGCAGTTTGTTGCGGTTACGTCAGATGACTGGAATCCGGCAGATAATATTTCCGTCATTCGACTCAGGAAAGAGAATACCGCATTTATGGCAGGGTATCTGGCGGCATTGTTAGCGCCCAACTACCGCGTCGGTGCGCTCATGTCTGCCGAAGAAGCAAGTTATAACCAGGCCTTTGTCAACGGCGTATATTACTTTTGTGGTTTTTGTTCATCACAGATCTTCCCAAATAATGCGTATCCAGTCATTGCCACGCGGCCTGCCAGCAGCCCGCCTACCGCTTGGCAGGAAGCTTTCAATGAGATCAACGCCAGTAAGGTCAATGTGCTATTTGTATCTGATGGAGCGGCATCACCCGAACTATTCACTTTCTTATCCACAATGGATGTGGCTTTGATCGGAACTCAGTCGCCAACGGAAGAAGGCCGGGCACGCTGGGTGGTGACCATCTTCGCGGACGGCACAGCTCCCCTGCGGAATATCTGGCCGGACATCATGGCGGGGAATGGCGGAAAGATCCTTAACGCGTCGATCAATGTGGCCGATAATATGTTTGTCAGCGTCCAGGACGGCTTGATCTGGCTCAGTGAGGGGAAGTACAATTACGCCCTCCGCACCATGGACTTCATGCGCGATAATAAGATTGACCCGCTGCCTGGCAATTAATATTCCTGAATCGAAAAAGTCTCCAGTAGGTCACCTTTCAAGGTGACAATCAAAAGGGCAAAATATCCCGATTTTCTTCCTGGATACCTTTTTTTTAGAAGGGGATTATCCTGTTCCCTCTCCTCAAGGGGAGACCATGGCGCCGAATGAAATGAGGTGGTGGTTAGGGTAAGGGTTAAATTACTTCTTCTCATTCCCCATAAACTCATCCATCGTCGCCCGGCCGGGTTGCGAGATACCCTCGCCGCTCAACACCTTCCATAGGGTCATCAGGATGATGCGAATATCCAGCCACAATGACCAGTGGTCCACATACCAGATATCCAGATTGAAACGCTCTTCCCAGGAGATTGTGTTGCGCCCGTTCACCTGCGCCCAACCCGTAATTCCCGGCAGCATTTCATGCCTGCGCGCCTGCTCTGCAGAATAGCGCTCCAGATACTGTACCAGCAGCGGCCGCGGCCCAACAATGCTCATTTCTCCCTTCAACACATTGATCAGCTCAGGAAGTTCGTCCAAACTGGTCCGCCGGAGAAATCTGCCCAATGCTGTGATCCTCATCTCATCCTGATCCGGCTGATTTTCATTGCCTGGCGATGGTTGCATGGAGCGAAATTTACATAATCTGAAGATCCGACCGCCCAATCCCGGCCGCTCCTGGCAGAACAGCAAGGGTGGACCCTGCAGGATAAGAAGGAGCGCTGAGACGATCAATATGACCGGTGAGAGTATCACTAAAGCCAGCAAGGCAAAAAGAATGTCGAAAATCCTTTTGGTAACTGGATAGCTGGGAGATTTTTCGGGCATTAAAGTGATTGTACCAATAGAAAATCGGTAGCCGGAAACGCGTAAGATATAATAAAAATCAATCAGAAGGAGACCATCATGTCAGTCAAGATCACCATCGAATATTGCAGGGTTTGAAATTTCGAACCGCAAGCTGCCAGGTTGGCAGATGAGATCAAAATGCAGTTCGGCGATAAGGTCAGCGAGATCATTACCAAACCTTCAGACAACAGCGGAACCTTTGATGTTTTTCTTGGAGAAGATTTGATCTTTTCAAAGTTAAAACAGACTTTCCGGCTCCCTCAACCGGGAGAAGTGGAACAGATTTTAATTGAAAGGTTGATGAAGTAACTATGGCAAGTAAAGGCAGGGTATTTTCAGGCGCGCGCCCCACAGGCAGACAGCATTTGGGTAATTATCTGGGCGCGATCAAGAATTATGTCGCGCTGCAGGAGGAATATGACTGCATCTACTGTATCGTAGACCTGCATGCCCTCACAACAATGGAGACCACCGAGAATCTTCGGGAAAATACCTACGAGATGGCGCTTGATTGGCTGGCCGCGGGGATCGACCCGCACAAGTCCATCCTTTTTATTCAATCCAATGTGCCGGAAGTCACCGAATTGCATACCATCTTGTCGATGGTCACGCCGTTGGGTAAACTCACCGACCTGCCCACCTTTAAAGAAAAGATCCGGGAGAACCCCAATAACATCAATTACGGATTAGTGGGTTACCCGGTCCTGATGTCTGCGGACATTTTGCTCTACAAAGCCAACGCGGTTCCGGTCGGCGTGGATCAGGCGCCGCACATCGAGTTTGCGCGCGAGGTAGTGCGTTCTTTCAATCACCGCTACCAGACCGATGTGCTGGTCGAGCCTGAGATGAAAGTAACAGAAGTACCGAAAGTATTGGGAATTGATGGCGTCAACAAGATGAGCAAAAGTCTCAATAATCACATTGAGCTTGCCGCAACCCCGGAGGAGACCCTCGAACGAGTAATGAAGATGGTCACCGACCCGGCGCGTTTGCGGCGCTCAGATCCGGGGAATCCGGATATCTGCAATGTCTTTACCTTGCATAAGGTCTTTTCGAGCCAGGATTACGTCAATTATGTCGATGTGGAATGCCGCCGCGCAGGTATTGGTTGTGTGGAAGACAAGCAAGCCTTGGCGAAAAGCATCAATGAAGCGCTTGCGCCGTTTCGCGATCGGCGCGCGGAGCTATCCAAAAACCCTGATTACGTTTTCGACGTCCTGCGTGAAGGCGGCAAGCGCGCGCGTGAGATCGCCCAGCAGACCATGGTCGAAGTCCGGAATGCGGTTGGGTTGGTTTCATAGCAAAGTCATCGGGCGATATCATTGAAAGCAGTCATTCAGCGCGTCACTCGGGGTAGTGTCACCATTGAGGGCCAAGTGGTTGCGTCCATCGGGCAGGGTTACATCATCCTGCTCGGCGTCCAGATGGATGATGATCGCACGAAGGCAGACTCGTTAGCTAAGAAGATTGCCAACCTGCGCATTTTCAGCGATGAAGATGACAAAATGAACCTCTCCATCCTGGACATTAACGGAGAAGCCATTGTGGTATCGCAGTTCACCCTGATGGCGGACACGCACAAAGGTAATCGCCCATCATTCATCTATGCAGCCCCTCCCGATATCGCCAGCCCGCTGGTTGGTTATTTTGTTGATGCGTTGGCAAAGCACGGCATCTCCACCCAAACCGGTGAGTTTGGGGCAGACATGTTGGTGGAGATTCACAACGACGGCCCGGTAACGATTCTCCTGGAAATTTGAATACTGCCGGAAACATTATTCAAACTTAAGCGTATATTTAATGATTCATTAAAATGCGCTTAATTATTTAATGACAAAATTGTTAGTAGAAAAGAATTGGAGGAAAAATGAGAATCACTGATTTATTGGCGGGGTTATCTGCCATGCTTTGGCTGGGTGTTATGGCATCTATCGCTATGATAACCATACAGGCTGCCCGCGGGCAGAAGCTTAAGAACGGTCGTCTGCTCATTCTGGGCGGACTGGTCGCGGCTGTCCTGGTAACCACATTGAGTGCTGGGCTTGTCTTCGTCGAACCGCAGGAGCGCGGTGTGGTCATCTCGGCCATTGCTCCCCGCGGTTATCGTGAAGCCGCCCTCGAGCCCGGATTGCGTTGGATCGTTCCCTTTGTTGAACGGGTGGTGCTTTACCCGATCTCGCGCCAGACTTATACGATGTCGATCGCGTCGTTTGAAGGAGATATTCAAGGCGACGATTCCATCACCGCCCGCACTTCGGATGGGCAGGAGATCTATGTCGACGCATCTGTGATTTACCAGATAGATCCGGAGGATGTAGTCACCGTTCATATCCTCTGGCAGAACCGCTATTCTGACGACCTTGTACGCGCGCAATCGCGCGGTATCATCCGCGACGCAGTCTCACAGTTCGGTGTGGAAGAAGTGGTCAGTTCGAAACGTTTGGAGATGGTTCGGATGGTCAACGATGCCATGACCATTAAGCTGAAGGAAAATGGTCTGATCCTGGTGGATTTTGTCCTGCGCAACATCACTTTCTCCCCTGAGTACGCCGCCTCGGTTGAGCAAAAGCAGATCGCCGAGCAGCAGGCCCAACAGGCAAAGCTGACAGTCGAACAGCGCATCCAGGAAGCCCAGCAGGCCATCGAGACTGCCCGAGGGCAGGCGGATTCAGCGGTCATCGCGGCGCAAGGCGCTGCGGAAGCGCGCCTGATCGAAGCCCGGGCGGAAGCCGAAGCCCTGGCGCTGATCCAGGAAGCTCTGGCCAACAATCCCGAGCTGCTGACATACCAATACATCACCAAACTAGCGCCTAATATTAACGCCATGTTATTGCCCAGCAATGCGCCCTTTGTATTCACCTTGCCTGGAAGTACGCCATAAAACTTCATTGAATTCACCCGGAGCACGGGAGTTACTGTGCTCTGGGTGACAAAAGATTCCATTATGTTATGGTTCGTAAGGTGGTCTTAAAGGTACAAATCCCCCAAATATGGCGTATTTGACCTATTGACTGCCTACCTGTACCATGCTATTATAATAAGTGTTATTTTTATCAAAAAAATTCATGTGATCCAATCTCTGGAGGAGAAAAACTCATGAAAAAGAATTTGATCGTTTTACTCAGCGCCACCATCCTGGTTGCCTTCGTGCTTGGCGCTTGCACACGCTCCGCGTCTGGGGGTCCTTCAGATGCCGTAAACGGGAATGATGCTCTCCCAAATCCTGTGTCCACTCAGTCCCAGTTGATGAAAGAAATCATCGCCGGCACTCAGACTGCTATGGCTGTGCCGGTGGACGCCACACCAGCCGAGGGCGAAGAAGTTCCGGAGGACGATGATGAAGCGACCACCGCGGCTACCGCTCAACCAGGTTCATGTCATCACGAATGAGCGGTGTTGTCCCGGGATCGATCTCAACCGGAAGCTGCTGTCGGGAAGAAATTTGTTGGAGAAGATCATCCAAGTCTTCAGCGATCAAGTCAATGACACCGAGATCCAACGCTTCAGTTGCTGTGACCGCCAGATTCTCCTTCACTGCTAATTCCGCCCATTGCGCGTTTCGGCCGCGCGTTTCGGCGATGCTGCGAACCAATGCTGCGGCGTCTTCAGCCAACTTGTTTTGCATGATTTCTCCGGGTTGCTCACCCAAAGCAACCGGATGTGCTGCCCCCACATGTGTGGCTGGCGCCATGGCGGCGATATCCGCCGCAAGCAGAATGAACATGCCCGCCGAGGTTGCACGAGCACCATCCGGAGAGACAAACACAGCGACCGGTACATCCGCACTGAGAAGCAATTGAACAATCTCCCTCATCGAAGTTTCCAGCCCTCCGGGAGTATCCAAATGGATGACCACCAATTGTGCGCCAAGTTCTTCAGCGTTTTGAAGGCCGCGTTCCAGGTATCTGACCGAGAAAGAGTTTATGACGCCATCTAAATCGAGGAGTATCACTGGGTCTGAAACTGAGGCGGCAGTA
>Ga0351909_1190_pt1 | contig 16861 bp, 9 predicted proteins | sample TotcelHT113001L4_FD_206864 | JGI IMG/M metagenome (GOLD analysis project Ga0351909, IMG submission 206864) | Enriched cells from coal bed in the Powder River Basin, Montana, United States - Total cells T11 rep1 HSBNCT.T11.300.1.L4 ... | reverse complement strand
CAACGATCGTCACCAGTTCGTCGACTGTCTCGTGCAACTGTTTGCTCTTGGCAATGATGAGTTCTTGTGGGATGATCATGTTCGGACCTCCGTGGTGAGAGAAGTTTTTTTTCTGATGCATACTTCATCTCACACGAGGTCCATTTTCGCAACCCGTCATCCGGCTGTAAGTGCTTGCAGTGCTAGTACTTGTGCCGTGGAAGACCGGTTGCGCCCGTGGTGATTACATCTTGGCTGTAAAAGAGAACCAGCCTACTCTCTATGCTGCAATTGAGCGACACTTTCAGAATATCGACAAGGGCTCGCTTCCTTGCGTCGCGATACGCACTCACGTCACGCATGATTCAGCCCACGGAAGAGTGAAAGAGCGACAATTTGTCATGATCGCGATACCGGAAGAAATGTCGGACAAGAAAAAGGAGTGGCACGGATCAAAAAGCATTGGGAAGGTGATCTCTCTCACGACCCGCAACGGCATAGAAACAAGCGAGGCTCGATACTACATCTGCAGCCTCAAACCCTCCGTAAAGCGCTTTGGCGAGGCTGTCCGTGGACATTGGGGAATAGAAAACTCGTGTCACTGGGTATTGGACATGACATTCGACGAAGACCAAAGCAGGATTCGAATAAACCACGGCACCGAAAACTTCGCTCTGTTGCGACGCTTGGCGTTATCTCTAATCAAACAGGACAATTCGCCGGAATCGGTGCGACGCAGGCGAAAGCGTGCCGGATGGAATGATTCGCGTCTCTTAAACATACTGAAGGGAAAAACTTAAGATGCGGTTGCCCTGGGGTAGGGGGCTGTCCGGGAATTGGCACGGCGTGGAGCCCGCAGGTGTCTGTCTGCGCGGCCGTGGCTTGTGAAACAAGGCCGGCCGAGGCATACGGCAATGAGTGAGGCGGTGATGCGTTTCATGGGAATCAGTCTCGGTGATTGAGCTGTGGGGTCGTGGTCAAAAGTTAGTTGGATGGAATGGGCGCCACGGTGGCCTTGCCGCCGGCCAGTGGCCGGACCGAAGGGCGGGAAAAGGAGGTTGTTATCTTCCTCCGTAGTTAAACGGCACGCGTTTCCACTCACTGATCTTTCCGGCATCATCATAACGATAGGTCACATTTGGCTCAACAGTGAGTGAAACGGTACTTCCGCCGCATTTCAACTGCACGGGTACAGGCAAATAATCAATCCCAATTAGTTCTATGAACTTTCCCTCTAGATCGGTGACAACCCGGGCGCCTTTAGTAAAACGGCAAATCTTTTTTCCATTAAAAGAACAGATAATCCAGTTACCTTCGCGAGTCATCTCATAGTTCCGTTCTCCCCATTCCTGTTTACAGAAAACCGTCTCAGTGCGACTGACACCGGACCATAATACCTTACCCTGTGTCACATGGATGCCATAGAGGCGGGTCATGAATTCCAAACATGACAGGATGGTTGGGCCATATGTTACCTGCCCCTTTTGGACGTTCACAGGATCCGCCTCGGCACGGTCGATCAGAAAACTCGGTGTAAACTTGTTCCCGGACTCGCTGACGATCTTAAGCAGTTTTTCGCCGATCATGGTCAACTCGGCATAGTGACCATAGTTTTCCAGCGCGCGAATTGACCGCTGAAAGGTAAGCCCCTGCGGTTTGCCGCTCCATGTGTTATCGCTTATGTTGTTATGGTCGCAGAATTTATCGTTCGCGGCAATTGACGGAAGCGGGGTTGCGGTCCAGAATTCCTCCGGATTCAGCAGATAATATTTCACAAAAGCACCCGCCATTTCCTGATCGAAAGATCCGAAATACATACATCGCAAATTATTGTGGATCAATATATCTACGACTTTACCGTCGGGGCCGCGATCATAACAGGCGTTTTTCTCGGGGATCCATAAATACTCGCGGATCTTCTTTTTGACCTCATCCGCCTTCCGTCCCATTTCCTTGCCGTTGTTCAATTCCCGGGAAATCAGGGCAAGCGCATCCCTGGCTGCATAAGAATACGACATTATGTCCATCGATTCCTGCGGAAAACTATTCTTGCCATTATTTCTGAAATAGTCCGCCTTTTTTTCGGCCTCCTTTTTCCCGACGATCCTCTCGTCGACCATGTTATTGGTGGTTGGCGGTACATCATATGGCCAATAATGCATGCTCCATCCGCCAGCAAAACGTGTGGTGAAGTCTTCGCCGGTATCCCCGGCACACCAGGTCTCCAGGTAGCCATCATTATTACTGTCCCTGAAGCGCCAGAGATAGGCATCATATTTTTCAAAACATTGATAGAGTAATCTCAGAAATTCCTTATCTTTTTCCAGCCAGTAATACACCTCAAACGCCTCGATCGGGAAGCAGAATCCCTGAAAACTGGTAAACCGACAGTATTGGGATGTGGTGACGTCATTGACTGATTCCACCAACCTCCCATCCTCCCGTTGCGTTTCAATAAATATCATCTGATTATTCACGGCGATCTCCAGATCGTGACGGGCGAACATATTCCCGCCCATAGGTTGGGTCTCTGTCCATAAATGTCTGTATTGGGCGCCTTCCACCATATATCGGGTGTTGTCTTTTCCCAATACGATATTCCCCCGTGCTTTTTGCAGCGCCTCGTCGAAAGTCGCCTGTAGTTGGGCATCATCCGTCCGAAATAAGTAGGTTGTCTTCGGAAAGGGTTTCTTTAATTCCATTTTCGGGATGCTATCCTGCCCTTCCGCTGAAACGGTAACATGCGGTGTTTCTGTGCCCTGCGCGGGCAGAACCTGCATGTTCAGGTTCTCGGTCTCGGTGGCCCGGGCGGACGGAAGGGCGGCCAGGGTGAGAACGAATGCGATCAGTATCTTGCTGTTCATCTCTTTCTCCTTTGTAGTTACGATTCCCTCTATTTCAGCGGCGTCCTGTCGAACACGAGCGTGCCCCACGTCGAGGGGAGCAGGGCCGCCGAACCGGGGCGGTCGACCACGGCCGCTTCGCTCTGCCTGGCCCAGTGCGCGGCGCGGGTACGCACCCTGCCGCCGGCGTCAGGGAAACCGACGGAGGCATCGAAGCCGACGGTGGGGTTGCGTGGCGGATCGAGTTCGAGCGACTTGAGCGGCACGACGGTCTCGAGCGTGTAGCCCTCGGCGCCGAGGTGGTACGCGAACTGCAATCCGGGCAGCGGGCCGATGTCGGCGAAACTCCGCGTGGCCGCCGGACTGCTGATCGTCTGCGGGTTCTTGCCGTTCTTGCGGACGGGCCAGAACGCCATCTGGAAGTCGGCGGGAGCGTCGTCCGTGATCCGGGCGAGGATCACTCGCACGTCGCCCTCGGCGTTGCCGTCGCGGTTGGGCTTCGACCAGTCGCGGCCGATGCAGAAGTCGACGTAGCTGCCGCTCACGAACGGGCACAGCGGCAACTCGGTGCCGGCGTTGCGGAGGCCGTTCGGCTCCTTGACGTCGTACGCCAGGTACAGGTTCTCCGCGTCGAAGACCATCCGGATCGAGGCCACGGGCTTGCCGTCGAGCTGGATCTCCGCCGCCTGCACGCCCGCCCAGTCTTCGAGCTTGCCGTCGATCTCGATGGTGCGCGTGTTCACCATCTTCTTCTGCTGGGGATCCTGCTCGCAGATGGCACGCGCGACATACACCGGTCGCTTGCCGGGCGGCGGGCCATCGGGATCCCACGGGCGGGCCGCGGCCGCCATCTCGGGCGTGACCGTGATCGCGCCGGCGTCAACCTTCTGCAGTTTCGGGAGCGCGATCTCGTGCATGCTCACGCCGTGGTCGCCCGCGCAGGTGTAGACCTTGCCGTCGATCTTGTACGCATAGGCGCCCACTAGCTCGATGAAGATGCTGTCGGCGTCGTGGATGCCGTCGTTCGGATCGTGATACACCTTGCCCACGTACAGGCCCGTGTCGGTCCAGACGTGCATCTGCGCGATGAAATCGGACACAAACACAAACCCGTCGATGGTCGCGCAGATGCCGTTGGGAAAGTACATCTGGCCGGGGCGAGCCTTGCCGGGAGCGCGGCGGCCAAGCTTCAGCCAGGCGGGCTTGCCGGTCGCCGCGTCGAACTTCATCGGCGAGCGCCGCCAGTTGCGGCTCGCCCACCAGCCGTCGCCGTCGATCCCGCCCAGCTTGATCGGCACGGACGCTTCGGGTTCCGCCAGGGCGAATATCGAGCCGCCGGCGGCGTCCAGCCCGGAGAGGTACACTACCCGGGGATCCTTCCAGCCGTCGCCGCCCGCAAAATCAGGCACGTCGAGCGTGGCGACGTCCTGCAGATCGGCCCAGTCGTACACCGGCACGCCCGTTGGCAGCACCTGCCGGGCCGGCAGACGTCGTACGTGCCACTTCAACGGCTTCGCGTTCTCCGGACATATCATCAGGATGCTCAGATCCTTCTGCAACTGCACCCCAAACAGACGTATGCACTTCTCCATCAGCGGATGGTTTTCCGTGAGGACGCATTCGCCGGCCGCCATCTTGCCGTCGCCGTCGAGATCGGACCACGCGAACCAGTTGTTCGGCCCCCGGTCGTAGTCGCCCTCGAATCGTCCGTCCTTTGTCTTATGCACCCGGTGCGTGTAGACGAACGCCGCGAGCTTGGGCTCGAGCGTCTGCGGATCGAGCAGCCACACGGAGAGATCGCCGCCGAACGCGTACAGCCTGCCGTTGTCCGCCGTGAGCGTGCCGTCGGTGTAGCCCAGGTAGGGGTGCCGGCCGTCAAACGCCGTCGCGTGCTTACCGAAGATATGCGTGTTGCCCAGGAAAACGTCGTCCTGCTTCATCACGCTCTGCGGCATGAGGCGGCTCCACGACGGATACCACGTGCCGCGGTCGAGATCGATCTTGTAGGCCGCCAGCCCGGGCACGTCCGCGAACTGTCCGTAGCTGAACACCATCTCGCTCCGGGCGACATCGATGCGGCCCTGGCCGGATGATATGCGTGTGTTGAAGAACTCCTTGCGCAACTCACCGGTCCGAGCGTCCCACACGCTCACCCGCTGGAAGTCCTCGGCCGACTCGGTGACCCACAGCGTGCCCCCCGGGCCGACGCACAGGCCGCGCGGGTCGAGCAGGCCTTTGGGGTTGTACAGGCCATTGCGGGGCCGGCCGCCGTCGATCCCGATCGTGCGGATGAGCCTGCCCGCGGGCGAGAAGACCTTCACCTGCTGCGCCGCGCCGCCGTCGGAGACATAGAAGTTGCCATCCGCGTCGATCGCCAACCCGGACGGATCGTCCAGGCCCGCGTCGATCACCGTCGCGAGTGTCTTGCCGTCGCGGTCGAGTTTCAGCAGCTTGCGCTCGCTCAGGAGGAAAATGCTCCCGCCGAACGCTTCCACCCCGCGAGGCGACGCCACGTCAACCGAGTTGAGGATCTTGCCGTCGGCGGAGTCGATCACGAACAGCTTGTGGTCGAGGATGACCGGCACGTAGATGCGGCCGGCGTCGAGGGCGAGCCCCCGGACGTCGGTGGTCCATCGCCCCTTCCACAAGCCCTCCTGGGTCGCGTTGTTGCCGGTAGGCACCTCGCACAGCACCTTGCCGCGCGAATTTCCGAGGTCATACTTCGCCACCACCAGCTTCTTATCCAAGCTGGCAAGCGCGAGGTACATGTTCGTGTCGTCCATCGCGCACGCGTACCGCAGATCCCACGGGAAGAAGGTGAAATAGCGGCGGACGATCCGGCCGGTGTCCTCCATCAACTGCACGCCCGTATTGTTGTGCGATTCCACGCAGCCGAACGCGGCGACGACCCGTTTGCCGTCGCTGCACACGTCCATCGGCGCGCCGAGATTGCCGCCCCAGCCGCCCAGGCCGTTGTCGAGCACGTAGGGCGGATCGCCACTCACGCCGACCTTCATCTTGAAGCTGGCCTTCAGCGGCTCCGCGAACCATACGCCGCGGGCCGCATAGGTGCCGGGCTTGGCGGGCAGGCCGAGGTCGGTGGTCGCGTCCCACTCGAGCGTCTGCTTGCCGCCGTCCACCTCGTCGGCGTAGGTCAACGAGCGGATCAGCATCCCCGAGTCGTCGTAGACGCCGAGGCTGAGCTGGCCCTTCTCCGGCGTCGTGAACCGGATCGGGATTTTCGTCGGGTCCGCGGCCTGGCCGGCCGACGCCATGGCGAGGAGGGTGACTAATGCGAGGACTGATACGCGGAAGCGAATGAGCGTCATCTTGCTCCTCCTGAGGGACAGGAATTTGGCTGTTCTCATTGTCTATTTTCCTTTGACTGAGTCTCCGGGACGAAGATGTATGGCACCTGTGGCAGGAGCGAGGGCATGATGGTGCGGTCTTTGATCGCGATCGGCACGCCCGAGCCGCGGCCGTCCGGCGTCAACGGGTACAACGTCGCGTGCGGCACTTCGCCCCAGTCGGCCGGCAGCTTCCAGGCGCGCTTCGTGCCATCCCAACTGTAGAAATAGATCTTCTTCTGCCCGCTCCAGGTGTCGGGCCACATGCGGTCGTAGTCCACGGCGAAGACCACGTCGTCCTTCCAGACGCGCAGGCCCGTGGGCAGCGAGGGGGTCGTCCACTCGGCCTGGGTTCCATCGCTCCATTTCGCGCTGATGACGCCGGAATCGAAGGCGATGGTGTTTTCGCCCGCTTGCAACTCGATTTCGCCCGCATCGAGTTCGTAGCTGGTACTCCCCCCAGGAATCGGCAGGTGATCGAAGGAGCGGTGATGCCGGCCATTGACGTAAATGCCAAGCTTCGGGTTGTCCGATCGGCCACCCAGGTAGCAGGTGACCTTGAGCGCATACTTGCCGCCGCGGTCCATGTTGACCTTGGTCGTCTCCGTACCATAAATCATCACCCGCTTGAATTCCTGCCTTACCTTGCGCTGCCATTCCGGCACGTCGGAGTCGTACACCGCCACGGTCACGGCGCCCGCGGGGTTGGTCACCGTATACGTGCCGAGGTGGACGTGGCCGATGGAGTCGATGCGCTGCCGCACGCTGCGGTTGCCGATGTGGTACAACTCCTGAATCGTGATGAGATAGAAGTTGTTGACAAGGTCGGCCCAATCGCCGCGCCAGGCATCGCCGGTGCCGGGGATGTCGAACTCGTCCTTGCCGGACCGAAGCGCGATCCGCCAAGTCTTCAGATCGGGCACGGCTTTGGTTCCCGGCCTGCCCGCCAGCAGGGCGGCATAGTGCGCGCGGACTTTGTCGAGTCCCGCGCGGGTCGAGGCCACGGGCGACACATTGAATGCGCCGGCCGAGCCGTATGTCTGTTCGACAAGAGGACTGACAAGAGGACTGCCTCCGCCGGAGATCACGCTGTAATCGTCGGCGGAGAAGCCGCTGCCGTGCAGCCAGACGTAGCCGGCACGAGGCAAACCTTGCGCGTTGGCGCCGAGGAAAGGCCGGTTGCCTTCGGTGCCCAGATCGGTGCCCTTGCTGCGCAGGTAGTCGGCGATGGCCTGCATGCCTTCGATCTGCGTCTGTTGGCTGCCGCCCAGCGGACCGTCGGGAAAACCGGTCGAGAAATTGCCCCCACCGGCGTTGAGCACGTCGAGGTACAGCATGGGCGGCGCAATCGGCAGCTTCGCGTAGAAGCCATCGATCATCTCCTTCGCCAGCCCGCTGTCCCAGAATTGCTTGTAGTTCACGAGCGCGAAGATCTGCACCGGATTGGGATTCCCCGCGTTGTCCGCGTATTTCTCGATCTCGAGCGGGACGAACGGTTCGCCCTCGCGTCGGCGGGCCGCCTTGTTCCAATCACGGCCGTAGATCGACTTGGTTTCGACCAGTTTCTGGAAGAACGCCCGCGACTCGGGGTAATCACGCAGGCCGATGTTCACGTCGGTCAGGTTGAGGTGAAACCCGGTGTGGACGTTCGAGTTCTTCTTCGCCCGCGCCATGAACGCGGCGAGCTTCTCGAAGCTGCCCGCGCGGAACGTCGCCCGGTTCCAATACGGCCAGAGCCCGTCCCAGTTCCAGGCCCCGGGATGGTCGTGGCCGATCAAGCCGGCGACGATGGTAATCTGCGGTACGGTGCCGTCCAGCAGGCCGGCGACGATCGCGTGCCCCTCTTCGAGCCGGGGCAGCACGTCAGCTTCGTCGGGCGTCGACACACGGAAGACATACGCGCCCTTCGCCGCCCATGCCGGAGGCCGGGCCTGGGCCGGCCGAGCGAGAGCGGGGGGCTGTGGCTTGGCCTGGCCGGCCGCCGGATCAGCGGCATGCAGCGCGGCCAGCGGCGTGAGCAGCAGGGCCATGAGGAAGGTGCGGGTGCGTTTCATAGTCGTTCCTCTAATTTAATATTCATCTCAAGCGTGTGGTCGGCGCCGGCTTCGAGGTTTTCGGCGCTGATTTGAACGTATGGGAGGCAGAAAGATGGGATTCGAGTCCTCATTTTGTTGTCTCCCCCGGCGTGAGTTCGAGTGGATTGCGATGGTTCATTCTTGGATCATTTCCTTCTTCATCGCTTGCTCATCGATATCTCGAACCGCGTAAACGTTCGTGGAAATTGCTTTTGGCGGGTGGCTCCTGAAACAGCCGTTGGGCCGGACCGGAGGGCGGGGAAAAGGGGGTTGGCCCGCTGGGGCTATACAACAGAAAACACTCTCGCAAAAACCACTCCCGAAGCGCGCCGTCAGGCAAACTGCGGGAGGGGTTTTGCAAGAGCCTCTATTATATCAACAATAGGAGTTTAAAGATGCTCCTATATAACTTCAGCCCGCACAAAGAGGAACGGACAGCCGGGAAGCGACTGCTCGCTGCTGAATTCGAAGGTCGTACCCGTGTTAGGAGGACACGGAGGATCGCCAACGGGGATGTTATCGGTCCCATGACCGTTATAACGATAATTGAGCACCTTGCGTCCATTGAAATCCATAAGGTGCAAGAGTTGTGACTCCCAATCGCGGTCCCGGAAGCTGCGACCGTTGTTCGAAACGCATACGGAAACCGCATCCTTGATTCGGCTGTCGCGCAAAACTCCGCGCGTGGAACCATCGTAGTTGAGAAAGTAAACAGCATTGTCTCCCCGGCAGGTAATGAACAGATCGTCCCCCATGTTGCCGCCGTGTCCGTAGTCAATATTGCAAGGATTCTTGCCGATGACGACCGTGTTGAACGGAGCGCCGATCCTCCCGCCGCCCGAATCGGTGGTCATCAGGTTTCCGACCTTGTAAATCCGGAGTTTTCCGTCCATGGACGCAACATAGGCGTTTTGAGCGAAGACAGCGCCGTTCCTCAATCTCCATTTTGTATTCGGCATGCCGGCCGCCACCGCGGTGGGCTGCGTCACATTAATGGTGGAATGGACCGTTGGCTTTTGACCGGGAGCATAGGCAAACGTATAAGGCCACTGGTTGTCGGCCGGACCTTCGTTCTTGGTCTGGTCGTAATTGGCCCGCGTGGTGAAGTACATGGTCCGGTAATATTGGAACAGCGGCTGCAAGTCGATGAAGGCGACCTTGTTCTCGGCGCGGGAGGAAACCACCGCATAACCGCAACGCGCTGTCCTCTTCCACTGGCTGCCACTGTGGTTATACCACGTATCCCGCTCCGCCTGGCTATTCAAGTCCAGGGCAGCGTTGTCTCCATGGCCCCTGCCATTGGACTGCGCGACGTCCTGGGCAACCTTAATCGCCGTGGGCGCCGCAAACGGCAGGTCCACAAACCCCAGCAACTTCATTCCCGCAACAACAGGCCAGTTAGGGAGTCCATACAATAATTTGACAGGGTTAGCTTTCTCCGCGTTAGCTTTCTCCGCGCTGACCTCCGCGGTGACCAACCAACCTTTGATGGCAATGACAGCAACCTGGCCTTTACGATTGGCGGTGTCCCAAACGGTCACCAGCAGGAATTCATTACAACCGGACACGGCCGCCGCAGTCGGCACCTTGCCGTTGGGGAGTTTTACGTGTGGACGTTTAACCGAGGTGTACTTATACGGGTCATTGCCGGTCCCGCAAGCTCCAATCAGACCGTCTGTGAAGATCATGAATCCGGTCACTCCGGCCATCGCATGCGTGCGCACCACCGCCACCGGAGGCGCTGGAACTCTTCCCCCTGAAGCATCTTTCCACTCTTTTTTAACCGGACCGGGATCGGGGAGAGCACGACTGCCATGCGCCGTCATGACCTCATCAAAAGTAAGGCGGTTTAGCAGCGCATAGGGCGGACTAATCGGAGCCTTGAATCCCCAAATGCTGCCATTCCAGCATTGCGCCACGCCAGGCTGCCACTCCGTTGGAGCGTCGGCATCCGGCGAAATAAGAAGCTGGCCACCCTCGGCATACCATTCAACGAATTCCTCATGAGTGGTCGGCCTTTTTTGTCCACCATTATGCCAGCCGTGTGCATCGGAATTGCTGTACACGGTCGGAATGGTTTCAGGGTTCGGATGATAATGAGAATACCTCGGCCCAAAGCGGTAATCTATAATATCACGCCGGTTGTAGTTATTCGCGACATCCACATAATTTGTCCAGTTAATCGTCCCGTCACCATTGAGGATACGCTCCTTCCAGTCGGCGGCATCCGGTTTCTGCGCAGCGGCGGTTGCCGGAAGTAGAAGGGCGTTGAGCAAAACCGCCAGCAGGGTCAAACAATTCTTCATGTTCTTTGCGTGATTCATAATTATTTCTTTCGTGGCTGAGTAACCGCTGGGCCGGCTATGCGTGAAAATATAGCTGCTGCCGTCGAGAGCCGCTTCGGCGCGGTTCTCATCGGCCTCCGGATCGGTGCCAAGCTGGCAATCCACCGTTTTCTATTGAAGACCATCCATGCACCCCGGAATGGCTCGTAGACCACGGAACGCGGTCGTCCCAGTAGTTCTCGATGTTGGGGGAGACGGCAAGCCGGTAGTAGAGCTCGGGGCGCGGCATGACGAGCGTCTTGAAACGATACGTCCCCGGCTCGACATAGTTGCCGAAGTCGTCTTTCAGATCCCATCCGACTTGAGCGGCGCCCGCAGGCCGGGGTATTTCCGCCTCGGCGTTCTTCACCCTGATGCTTTTGGCATCATCGATGGCGATGGCGCTCAAACCGTTGGTTGGGACCTCGTAATTGATTCGGAACGGCGGCAAACCATCGGCAGCGGCAACGGAAACCATTACTGAAGACACGAAGACAAGCAAAAACGTCGTGCGCATTACGGCCTCCTGTATGTCCACATCATCTGTGGATCTCTCAAGGATAAGACGAACCGAAGATATCATTCACGCCTAATCGTTCATTGGTACCAGGACATACGGCTGTTGGGGGAGACGGCATGCCGGTAGGCGAGCTCGGGCCGCGGCATGACGAGCGTCTTGAACCGATACGTCCCCGGCTCGACATAGTTGCCGAAGTCGTCTTTCAGATCCCATGCGACTTGAGCGGCGCCCGCAGTCCCGGGGATTTCCGCCTCGACGTTTTTCACCCTGATGCTTTTGGCATCATCGATGGCGATGGCGCTTTATTTTTTTTTTTTTAGGTGTTAATTGATAGGTAAAGGATTCAAACCGTCGGCAGCGGCAACGGAAACCATTACCGAAGACACTAAAACAAGCATGATCGTGCTGCGCATATGACCTCCTGCGGTTCCCACCGTTCGTGAATGTTTCGAGCGCCAAGGCTCGGGGTCCATTAATACCGGCTCTTGCCCTTGTTGAATTTTGTTCTTCCGTCTGTGCGGGGTTCGTGCTGCTGAATCGTCGCCGGGTCCTCATGGTCGTTTGTCTCGCGCGGTTCATGTCGTAACGTCTTTCCCGCGTACTCTGGAGCCGCTTCCGACTGAAAAACGGCACGTCCCCAGTGCGGACCGCTCAAAAAGAAAGCCGACGGCGGAGGGGTCGGAGAAGCCGGTGGATTCTGGTTGGTCACATCAACCAACTGTCCAAAGCAGATTCGCCCCTCGGCATCGCTCCAATGCACCGTCCACAACGCCCCCATGACGTCGCCTGCGCGCGGCGGATCGCTCTCGCAATGGAGCAGCCGCCACGGAATCGCGTATTCCAGCGCGTAGCCGAGTCCGTCCGCGTCCTTCCGGAACGCGCCCTGCCATCCCGCGGGGGCCGCTGCGGGAGGCTGAAATTCAAAGCTGTGCTGCAAATCGAGGCTCGCCCGCCCGGAGATGGCGTCGTGCCACAGGATCAGGCTCGTCACCCGCTCGTTGGTGGAATCCGCAAGCAACTCACGACTGGGATTCTGGGGCCGGAGATGAGGGTTGATCCCCTTGAGCGGCCAGCCCAACCGGCGATCCGTGGAGAGACGCACGATGACGCTGCCTCCCGCAAACTGAAAGCCGTCGCGGGACGCATTGCGCATCGGTTCGGGATCGCCCACATGCGCAGCCACATACAAGTGCGCGGCATCATACATCATCCCTCCCTCGACGAAATACGTGGCCGCGTAAGGTGGCTCGCACGCACTTTTGAAAAACGTGTCGCGGTTCCACTCCGTGAGCTGACCATCCACCGACACCTCGTCCGTCGCACGAATCACCGCGACCGACTCGAGGACGCTGCGGTTGTAGAGCGGTCCGCCAGGACTTGCCGGTGTCGGTCGCGGCATCCGCCGGGTGAACCGGTCCTCGACAAACGCCGCCGGAGCCAGCTCACCCTTGGCCGAGTATCGCAGCGCGCTGCCGGCCTTCAATTCCCGGGCTGCCCCTGACGCGGCGGCCTCCGCCCGCACGAGGCCGTCGTAAACCTGCACGCGCTCGTCGCCGCTCGGACTGACGCTCACGCCGAATTCGGTGCCGAGGTCGGTGACCCGCATCTGCGCCGTTTCGACCACAAACCCCGAGCACCCCTTCGGCATGCGCACCACGACCGTGCCGGACGTGAGCCGGATGTGTTGAGCGCCCAGCCATTCCGCGCTCGAGGGCCCTTCGACGACCAGTTCGACACCGTCAGCTCCTTGCAGCGAAACCAATCCGCTCCGGAGGCTCCAATCGCCTCTCCCGACGCGATCGGACACACGCACTTCCCGCCCGTCCGCCCAGCGCCCGTGCAGCGTCTCGCGGACCACCGCAAAGACCGGTCCTGAGTCCGCTCCGGGCTCCCGGCGTGCCCCATGCAGCCAGAGCCATACCGCCGCCGACACAACGAGCACCGCCGCCGCCCACGGCAGACTCCAGCGCCACCAGGGGGACGCCGAGGCACGCGTTGGTTGCACTTCGCGGAGAAGGGGCAGCTCGCACTCGAGACCGCGAAACTGCCAGGCCAGACCGGCGTGCAGTTCCAGATAGGAGAGGAAGGACCTCCGCGCCTCCGCGCTCGTCAGCAACTCGCGTTCGAGCGCTTCGCGTTCCGCCTGGCCCAGGGTTCCCGCCACGTAATCATCGGCCCAATCCCGGAGCCGGGCGACTGCGTCCGAGTTCATGTCGTCCGAGTTCATGATGTGCCCCCCTCCGCAAGGACTCTCAACATGCAGTCGTGCAGGATGGCCCGGATCCGCCGCAGGCTCTTGTAGAGGGCATTGGCCGAGCGCCCGGCCGCAGCCGCCGTGCTCTTGAGCGCCCCTTCCCGGTAACTCTCCTCCACCAGAGCCATTTGGTGCGGCGGAAGCCGGTTCAGACAGTGCTGCAGCGCCAGGTGGCACTCCTCCGAGAATCGGCCTCCCGCCTCCCGGGTGGTCACGAGCAGCTCCGCCACTTCTTCGCTCAACAGGGCCTGCTGGGTGGATTCGCGGCGGCGGAAATTGCACACATGGTTCTGGGCGATCGCGCAGGCCCAACTGGCAAACGCGCCCTTTTCCGGATCGAATTTCGCCCGCTCTTGCCACAGCGTGAGGCACGTCTGCTGAAACAAGTCCTCGACATCCTCGCGCCGCGGCACGAGGGTGAACAAAAAGCGGTAAACCCTGCTTTGGTTGGCCAGCAGGAGGGTGATGAAACGGTCGTCAGGCGGTTCGGTGGTCATAACTATAACTGATTGGTCGCACCAGCGGAAAAGTGGCCCAAGAAAATCCGCCGAATTTCCAAATTGGCTTTCACGTGCCGTCACGGCGAAAAACACTCAGTTCTGGGGCTGTCGCCCGATCCTGTTCTCCCCGACCGACCGTTCTCCATAGAAAAAACTGCGAGCGTTTTCACGGCACGACTTTCGTCTGAAGACGGATATCTGCCGACGAGGCACCAATTTGCACGCCCCACTCGCCGTGTTGGACCTCGAATCGCTTCGCTGCGGTGTTCCAAAAGGCAAGCTTCTCATCCGGCACGGTGAAGCGCACCTGTTTCGATTCGCCAGGTCGCAAGTGAACGCGCTGGAATCCGTGCAGCATGAGCCGCGGGCGCGGAGCGTCGGATCCCGGCGGCGCGAGATAGAGCTGCGCGACTTCGTCGCCCGCGCGGCTGCCGGTGTTCTTCACCGTGGCGGTGACGGTGAGCGGCGGGCCGGAGGTTCTGAGGTCCGCATACTCGAAGGCCGTGTAGCTCAAGCCGTGACCGAAGGGATAAAGTGGTTCCCCCTTCACGTACATGTAGGTGAAACCCTTGCTGATGTCGTATTCGTCCTGCGGCGGTACTTGCGCTTCCGACGCGTAAACCGTGTGCGGCAGACGCCCCGCGGGATTCACATCGCCAAACAAGACGTCGGCAATCGCCCGGCCGCCTTCTTCGCCGGACCACCATGCTTGCAGCATCGCGGGGACATGTTCCTTCGACCACGGTACGGTGAGCGGCCCGGCACTCATCTGCACGACGATGGTGCGCGGGTTCGCGGCCAGCACGGCCTTGACCAACTCCTCCTGAGCGCCGGGAAGACCGAGCTGCTGGCGATCGCGGCTTTCGTGCTCCACGCGCGCGTCCGTGCCGATGCAAACCACGGCCACGTCCGCGCCGCGGGCAAGTTCCGCAGCGCGAGCGATGCCGTCTCGCTCGCCTGGACCGCCGGTCGCTGCCTTCAGCGATTCGCACTCGAAGGTCAGCGTGTGCTTGCCGACGAGCGTGAGTTTGTCGAAGTGTCCGCTGAATCCGGCGCTCGCCGCGTTCTTGCCGTTCAAAGTGAAACGCACCGTGCGCACGCCTGCATCCAGCAGCTTGGTTCCCAAGCTGGCGCTCCGGCCGTAGCGGTCCTTCGCCTCGTACATGTCCACCAGCTCTCCCTGCGGTGCGCCGTCGATGCTCAGTTGATAGACGCCGCGGGACGGGAAGCTCTTGTATTCGAGCTTCAGTTCGTATTCGCCGGTCTCTGGCACTGGCACTGCGAACTCGATGAACTCGCCCAGGGCTTGCGCATCGAGCTTCACGCTCGCGCCGCCGCTGAACCCTTCCTCGTTGTCGATCTTCGTCGCCACCCGGCCGACGCCGACGACGTCGCAGCCTCTGTCATGCATGACCTCGATGGCCGCCTCCGGCACGACCGCATCCAGTTCCGTCCGACCGGCCTCGACATTGTTCACCGCATAGTGCTTCAGCGTCGCCGCGAGCTTCAGATAGTGTGGATCATCGCCCTGCAACCCGCGCACGTAGGCCACCGCCATGCCCCCGGTCAGATACGGGTCTTCGCCCCAGGCTTCGTGGTTCCGGCCCCAATAGGGGTTGCGCGCGATGTTGATCACCGGCGCGCGGTAGATCAGCCCCTTGTGCTCGCCGGGCGCCCGCGGGTCGAGACGCCAGCCGCCCGGCATTTCGATTATATCCGAGCTGTCGCGCCACATTCGACATCCGAGAAAAGATTCCCGTCCCCTGGCTCACTTCAAGTTCTGTCGCATAAATAGGTTCTCCTTAACGCGGGCGGCGCCTGCAACCGATTCCTCGTCAATCAAAGCATTCCTATTCTGACCTCTTGAACGCACCGATGAAGATGATTCCGTATTTCTTTCTTGACGTTTCGTATTCGCCTGTTCAAGACGCCCCGTCTGCGGACCGGAAGGTTGAAATCCGCCCGCAGCCGAAATCGTGAGCATTCGGATTTGGCAGACTCCCGCCCGAAGTCTCACGACTTCGGCTACAGTCCGAGATGGCTCGTGTGGCAGCCATTCGAACCAGTTCAGTCGGCGGCCTTGCTGCGCGGCCCCGTGCCGGTCGATCCATCGTTGACTATCCCAGATCGACAACGCAACGGAAGCCGACGGTCGCGCAGCGGTCCAGGCCGGGCCAGAAGCACAGCAATTTGGCGGTATGGCGGCTGAGCTGGGGACCGCCATCGAAGTACCAGATGGAGCCGTGGGCCTTGTACCAGGAGCCGCCCTTGAGCAGGATGAAGCGGTTGCGGCCATCGGCGTATTCGCTTTCGGTCAGTTCCCAGACGTTGCCGCACAGGTCCCAGACGCCAAAGGGCGAGCGGCCCTCGGGATAGGCTTTGACGGGCGTAGTGCCGCCTTTTTCGCCGCCGTTGCGGCGGGCTGGGTCGTCCTCATTGCCCCAGGGGTACGCCAGCACGTCGGGGCCCTGGGCGGCGAACTGCCATTCGTCTTCGGTGGGCAGGCGTTTGCCCGCCCAGTCGGCGTAGGCGCGAGCATCTTCGAGGGTGACCCAGATGACAGGGTGGTCTTCGAGGCCCGCCGGCACCTTGCCGCTATTCGAGTGTGTGAGAAAACTGTCCCGGACCTTCGGCTGGTAGCCTGATTTGATAAGGAACTCGGTGTATTGAGCATTGGTCACGGGGGTTTCGTCGATGGCGAATCTCTTCAGCGAGACCGGGCGGTCGAACATGAGTTTTTCGTTGAGCCAGGGGAAAGTCAGGGGCCGCTGGGTCCAGCCGTTGTAGAAGCCCACTTCCCGGACCTGGAATTCGACCTTGAGGGTCGTCTCAACGGCGGGGATTTCGACCATGCCCATGGGGACTTTTGTATAGAGTCTTGTCGGCCTGACGGGGATGCGCTTTGGCTCCAATTTGACGAAGGCGTTATCGCTGCTGTAGCGGCTTTGCAGCTTGCGCTGGCTTGCCAGCAGGGTGTCCAGATCGGCAGGCATGGTCTTTTCCGTCACGGCCAGGAAAC
>Ga0351909_1165_pt1 | contig 17616 bp, 10 predicted proteins | sample TotcelHT113001L4_FD_206864 | JGI IMG/M metagenome (GOLD analysis project Ga0351909, IMG submission 206864) | Enriched cells from coal bed in the Powder River Basin, Montana, United States - Total cells T11 rep1 HSBNCT.T11.300.1.L4 ... | reverse complement strand
CCGCGCGCGAATTTCCAGACTCGCCCGGTAGGCGGCCAACGCGGCGGTCAGATCCCCCTGCGCGCTGAGCACGTCGCCGATTCGATCATGGCTGATCGAGAGGTCGCGTTGCCAGCCGGCGTTGCCCGGAGCCTGGCGGCACAGCTTCTGTAAGGTTTCATTCGTCCGCCGGACGACCACCAACCGCGTACCCAGCGGCGCATCGTTCTCCAGGGCATCCCAGAGTTCGAACTGATAGCGGTGGCACAACGCCGCCTGCTCTTCCGCCGCCAACGCCGGCTCGTCCAGCAGGGACAGCATCCAGCCGAGCCGCGGATTCCCCGCCTCGGCCAAGCCCGCCAGGATGTGCTCGGCTGCGATGCGCGTTGCGCCCGACAACTCGTCGCCGCCTCGCGCCAAACTCGCATAGTAGCGCGCCGTACGCGGCCGGTCCTGCGTGCCGATCTGGTGGAACATCAGCTCGCTCTGGCGGATCGCATCTTCGGCGGGAAGTCGTTCCAAGTGATCGGCCACCGCGATATGCACGCCGGCCGGCGAGAGGCCCCCATCGAAATACTGCCGGTCGATCGCCGCCCGCATTTGGGCGTGAAAAAAATCCCACTGCGCGTGCAAGCCGCGTTGCACCAGGTGCGCGCGAAACGCGCGCCGCAAGGTGGCGAACCGCAGTTCGTCCCAAGCTGCGCCCGTCATGGCGGGCAGCAGTTGCCGCAGATCCGATTCCCGCAACCCCTGCCGCGTCACCGCCACCAGTCCGGCAAAGGCCATGGCCCAATTCCAGCCGGCGATCTGCTCCGCACGCTCCAGCAGATACCCGTACAATTCTTCGATGCCGGCGGGCAACGCCACGGCCACATCTACCATCATCTGCCGCAGCCGCTCGTCGCCCGTCCCCTGGTACTGCTTTTCGGCCCGCGCGAAATCGTCCGCGTCCAGCAGGTTCAATTCCTCCAGGGCCAACTCCAGCCACAAGGGAATGCCGGCCGACAGCCGGCCCTCGGACAGCCGTTTGGTCAACAGCACCCGCCGCACCTCGGCGTTCAACTCGCGGTGGTACCGCTGGCATACGGCCACCGCGATGTGCTCGGCTTCGTCGGCGTTCAGCAACGGCAGCGCTCGCGGTTGCACACCCTGACGGCGCGCCAAGGCCTGCGACTGCGTGCCCGGAATCGCCGTGGCAATCAGCCGCACGTTGTCCGGCCACAACGCGGGAAGCCAGGTGAGGTGTTGGCCACGCGGCGTAGGCTCGAACTGGTTCAAGGCGTCGATCAGGACCACGACCCGGCGCCGCTGGGCGGCTCGCACGAGCAGCTCGCGAAATGCCTCTTCCACTTCTTGGATCGTGGCCGTCTCCGGCAGCGGATCGTCGATCCGCAGGGCCCGGGCGAGTTCGCCAATCCACCGCCGCAGCATCGCGTCGACTTGATTCGCCCGCGGACTGATCCCAGCCGCGTGGGCCAGCAACAGCACGTCGTCTTGGCCGTCTAGTTGCCGGTACAAGTGGGCAAACAAGGCGCTCTTGCCGGAGCCGGATTCGCCAGTCACGCAAACGGCCCAGAGCCGCGGAGTCGGGAGACCCGCGCCGAGCGCTGTCTCGCCCGCGCCGAGCGTTGGCAAAGCTGTTCCGAGCGTGTCCCCGGTGGCCAGTGCGAGCAGGTCCTGAGTGATTTCGACGCGGCCGATGAAGCCGCGGCCCCGATTCTCGACGAATTCCTCCAGCGCCCATCGTTCCAGGTCCTGCCAACTCGGCAGCGGCTGCCGAGCGAACTCGCGGGTCTCCTCGTCCAGGTCCCGCCACAGGTCTTCCAACACCTGCTGGCCCCACTGCTCTAAGCCCGTGACGCGTTGGCTGCGGGCATCCCATTGCGCCTGGTAGTGACGGACGCGGCCCGCCAAGCTCGGATCGCGCTCAATGCGCTCTTTCAGAGTTCGTAAGCGGGCCGCCGCGGCTTTGGCTCCGGGCGCCGAGTTGTGTGCGTCGCTGTACAGGGCCGCCGTCTCCGGCTTCATCTGGTCGTAGGGCAGCGGATCGCGCAGGTAGAACAGACTCCGCCGCTTCTGATCCGCGCTGTCCAGCACGCCGAATTCGATTTCCAGCGCCGTGACGCTTTTGCCCAGCACGTCGGTTCGAAAGCCCTGCTCGTCGACGGCCGCCTGCATCCGTTCCTCCGGCGGTACCCAGCCGTAGCGGTCACCCAGCAAAGCGATCAGGAACGGGCGGCTACGCTTGATTTCGTCCAGACAGACCTTCAGCACCAGCAGTTCCTTGGCATGTTGCTCGGCGACCGTGACCGTCTCGACACCCCAGCGCAGGTCGATCGGTTCCAGATGGTGCCGCCGCTGGCGCAGCCGCTCCTGCAGTTCGGGAATCACGTGGTCTCGCAGCCAGTCCCGTTCCGCCTGCATATCGGCGAACGTGCTCGTAATAAACGCCGGCCGGGATCGCCAAACGGGTGTAGCCATGATGCATTCCTCGCTGAGAATTCTCGGTTGCGGTCACATCGTGTCTGCCAGGAGGGCAGAATCGCATAGGAGCCGATCATACTCGCTTCGCTTGTGATTTTGTCGTCTCTCATTTTGTAAACGATCGAATTCGGCGACGTCAGAATCGCTGAGAGAAACCGGCGACCGACGGACAGCCTCGCCTACGTGAACGGGCGTTGATTCTGGCAGCTTTGCTGCTCGAAAAGCGTCGCGATCGTGGAATCCGTCGAAGCCAGCCGTCGCCATCTCGCCGAGGTTTGGCTCGACGGACGGAAAGACCGTTCGCCAATCGTCGTCGCGGGATGCGAATCCGAGTTCGGCGAAGAACAAATCGTGCGCGGTCTCGATGGCATGCGAAAACAGCCAGCCTGGATACCAGGCAGCCGCCTCGCCTTCCGCAGCCGCGCCCGCAGCCTGGGCGTTCAAGTGGTTGATTACCACGAGGACGTCGATCGGCGTTAGCCGGTCATCGCCGTTCGGGTCCAGAAAATAGTAGGCGACGTCGGGCGGAGCCGGCGGGACGGTCAGCGCTCGTGATTGCTTGGCGTTGATGTCGTTGATCAGCACCAGCACATCCAGCGGCCCAACATGGCCATCGTCGTTTACGTCCAGCGGCACCAGTGGATTCTGCCACGGGAGCAGGCGCAGATCGGCCGCCGGTGCCCCGCGGGCGCTAATCGTGCCGTTGACCAGCAGATCGTCGTCGCCGCGCCCGCCGTCGACTAGACGCAGACGAATCCGATCGGCTAGGATCTCGGCACCCACGCTGCCCTTGCCGAGATAGCGATACCAGTGCGGCAGTCCATCGGGCTTGGTCTGCCCGAAGCGGTAGAACGTGTTGACCCCCGCCGTCTGGTCCAAGAACACTTCGACAGTCACCGACGCCCCGGCGCCCGTCACGACGAAATCCACGAAGCCGGCACGGAAATCGATGCCCTCGGGCGCATCACCGGACGATGGATTCCCGACAGCCCGGACGTCCGTGAAAACGGCCGGAGCCGCCATGGCCAGCGTCAGGTAGCGTCCGTCGACCGCGTTCGGCAGCGAGGCCACGTGGCTCTGCAGCCGGTCGGGGATCTGATCGCCGTTGCCGTCGCCTTGGTTCGGGGCGCCGTCCTCGACTGCATCGCTGATGCCGTCGCCGTCGCTGTCCGGCGGAACCGCCTGGCCGCTCACGTAGACCGTGTGCAGTTGCGGAATGGCAGCCTTGAACTCGCCGTCCGCTGTGTACAAGCCCCAAGATGGGCCTTGATTGTAGCAGCCGGGTTCGAATTTCCAAGGCTGATCGAACGACTCGCCCCATACGAAAACCGTCTCGGTCTGGGCCAACTGGCCGAAGTACTCGGCCTGGTTGGCTTGCGTGGCCGCGGCATCGTCGGCCGTGGGCCACCAGGTCTCCTTGAGCGCGACCACGCGGTCAGGGTCCCGCGCCACGGCGGCCGCGCGGATCGCCAAGAACTCGTTGGCCGTGTGGGCCACCGCGTTCGCGACGTTGCGGATCGCTGGCTGGGAGCAGAAGGGCTGGATATTGGGGAATACCCAGTCGCCCACGTCCAGCAGCGTGGGATCGGCCAGGTACTGTCCGCCGGTTTCCGTGGTCGCGACCGGCTTGCCGGTCAGCAGCTTGATCGCGACGATTTCGCGTTCCAAGGCCGCCCGCGTGTAGCGGCCTCCGAAGAGCCCCTCGTTGCCGACCACGTAAGCGTCCACGAACGGATCGACTTCGGCTACCGCAGCCTTCTCGCGAGCCAGCTGCGCGGCATCGTACCAGTAGATGCCGCCGATCACTTTCGTGAGCCCGATTTCTTTGGCCAGCCGCGGGACGTGCCGCAAGGTGCCGTCCAGCGTGTAGGTGACGATGCCGCGCCAGCCGTCGTCGTACAGTTGCTGCAAGTCGGCCCGCATTTGGGCTTCCGTGGGGAACTGGCCGAGGTTGGGGTTGTAGTTCCGAGGCGTGAAGGCGATCCAGTTGCGGCTGGTCATCAGTGCTTCCGGCAAGGAGCCAAACGGAGCCGCGGGCGGCAACACTTTGTCCAACGCCGCGCGGACTTCCGGCAGCGCGGTCAGGAACTCGTTGCTGCCGTGTCGATACTCCATCAGGGCCAGCGTCACGAGCGACTGGTTCCAGAAATCGGTGCGGGCGGCGAGCGCCGTGGGCATGGCCGCTCCCGTGGCGATGTGGACCGAGTCGCTCAGCCCCAGCGGGCCGTGAAAGTCGCGCTGCAAGATGTCCCGCAGTGCGTCCAGAGCGAAATCGGGCGTCGCCAAGAATGCAAAGCCCACGGACCACGGCATGAACACGTCGGGCTCGCCGTAGTCAGCGTACAGGCTGTACTGCTCGTACTTCGCGCCGCTGCCGTTGTCCCCGGCATCCAGCTGCACGAACGTCGGGCGGCCCAACTCCTCCAGCTTGCGTTGGACTTCACGCTGGAACTTGACCGCGTTCCAATACGGATTGCCCGCGAGGTCCGCATTCGGGTACGTGTCGGCCCCGCGGTCGCGCACGTCGGCCAGCAGCGAGAACAGCCATTGCGAGAACGGCGGCCGAAACTCGGGCGACGCATGGACCAGGTGCGATTCGGCCGGATCGACCAGGAAGTCCAGCGCGCGCAGCTCGGCCGAATTCCAGTGCGTCGTGATATCCACGCCTTGGTTGGGCGCCAAATGCGCCGCCAGCGAAATGACGTAAACCTCGGTGGAGTAGCCGTCGTAGGTACCCGTCGTGAATGCGGCATCCGCGTAGCGGTACGCCATGGTCCACCCGGCAGGCGAACTGAAGGCGGCGAAGTCGAACCGGTCGAGCAGACTCTCGATCTTGGTCTGCAGCGTGGCCTGCGTGCTCGGCGATGCCCAGTAGGCATACAGCGGCAGGAATAGGAGTGCGGCATCGACGCTGGATTCTTCTCGCAGATTTGTCGGAGCCAGCGTCACGCGGTCGACATAGCGTGGCGGCACGAACCCGCCGTTGCCCGTGGCCTCGATATTGTTCCAGACCGTATTCAGGGTATCGACCACGGTGCCGACGTACTCGTCAGCGTCCATTGCGGCGAGTTCGCCCTGTTGGACGGCGGTCGGCAACATGGCGATCAGTGCCGCGGTACTGTTCAGCGCCATCACGTCGGCCTGGGCGGAATTGTTCGGAATGAGTCCCGTGTTTACGTCACGCGAGCCCCACAGCCCGCGGAATCCCCGCCACATCACTCGGTCGACCAGCGCATTGCCGTCGGCGGTGGCCGGGTTCAGCGGACCACCTTTTTCGATCAACACCATGTCGTCGATGAAGAACGAGCCGTCGATCGCCTGCGTCCCCGTCTCGATCACCAGCGCGAACAGCTTGGTGCGGGCCAGGTCCGGACTGCCGATCACCTGCCAGCCGTGCGCGGCGTCCAGAACCAAAGGCATAGAAATCGGCGTCCAGGCGGCCGTGGTGGAAACAGCGGACGTAAACCGGGCCCGATGGTCGAGGCCGTCCCGGTAGTCCTTGATTTCAAACACCAGATTGAAGGGCTTCCCGGTCTCGTTCCGCACCCAGAACTCGACGCCTTCGAACCCGGTCAGGTCTCGCGTATCCATATAAGCCGAGGACGGGCCGAAGCCCGTGAGCGCGAGGGCGAAGAAATCGAAACTGTGCGCCGGCAGGGTCCCGTTGGTCGTAACCCGAAAGGCTCCTCGTCCCGCCTGCACAACGCCGGTCTCGTGGCTCACCGTCGCGCCGCCCGCCCGGATGACAGCCGGTCCTCCCATCCGATTGATCAGCAGCCCGGCCGGATCAGTCGTTTCGCCGTCCCAGAACGGCACGCGGGAAACGTCGCTCGCCGCCAGCAACAGGCGTGCGTCGAGGTGTTCGAAGAACAATGATCGGCGAACTCTTGCGCGCTTTTGCGAACGTTGTCGGTGGTTCATGGCCCATGCTCCTCACTTCGTGCAACTTCCTACGCTCGTCACCGAGCCGAACGCGATTACGGCCCACGTTTGCCCCAGTCGGGCCGTTGCTGTCATTAGAGCATCCAGTGCTCAGCGAAGCGATGCCGCCAAGCCCGCGTATCTTGTAATGCAATAGGAGTATGCGGCTTCGCTATGGAACAGCTTCGCGCCTGGCGTCTGTGTGATGATGCGGACTTGATCCGCGTCGGCGTGGCGTTGCAGGAGGCGTTGGTGAATGCGATCGAACACGGCTGCCTGGAGGTACACACCGCGATGACGCAGGACGACTTCGGCTCCCGTCAGCGAGGGCTGCAGCAACGGCGCCGCCAGCCGCCCTACAGCGACCGCCAGGTGTACGTCCGCGCGCACCTGACCGCCGAGGCAGCCACGATCACGATTCGCGACGACGGGCCGGGATTCGACCCGACGATCCCGCCAGACCGCACCGACCCCGACAACCTGTTGCGGATGCCCGGTCGGGGTTGGGCGTTGATCCGGACGTTCCTCGACGACGTGCAGTTCAATGACGTGGGCAATGAGATCACGTTGGTTAAGAGGAAGAAGCTCTGACGTTCCGTGTCCGTACCGACGCGCGACAGTCGTGCCTCTAGTCTGGGCTGACAAAACGCGACTATCGGCCGAAAGGCGAATTCATCCCGGTTTTGTTTCCCGGACAGGAAGATTGATGACAGAAAATAAGACGTTCTTTGGTTCCCCAGGCAGATTTTTCTGTCATCAATTTTTCTGTCATTCTCCGTTCGCAAGCGGTGTTCTTGTTTCCGACCCCGCCAGGTGGACAGTGGAAGGGGTGGGTTGTCATCGCGCCCGATTTCGACGTGCTTTCGGACGACCTCCAGGAAGCGTTTGGGATGAAGGACTCATGAAGCTGCTACTCGATACGCACGCGGTTCTGTGGTCGCTGGACGATCCGCTGCTGCAATCGCTAACGGCACGCGAGGCCATCGCCGAGCCTAGTAACGAGGTCCTCGTGAGTGCTGCCGTCTGTTGGGAGATCGCGATCAAGCGGAGCCTCGGCAAGTTGACGGCGCCCACCGATCTGCGTGGAGCGCCACAGAGTTGCGGCTTCACGGAACTGGACATCACGGCCGCGCATGCCCTCGCGACGAAATCGCTGCCGATGCACCATCGCGATCCGTTTGATCGCATGCTGGTGGCGCAAGCCCACCTCGAAGGCACCATGTTGGTGTCGCGCGATCCCTGGGTGGCCGCCTACGGCGTACCGACCATCACGGCTTGTTGCTGGTGGCTGATCGGCGATCTGTCCGGGCCTCGCAAACGAGGTGCGTCCCCTTTTCCCTCCTGTGGCTCCGCGCCTCCAGATCGCGCTTCAGGTTTTCCGCCAGCGCCGCGTGCTCGTCGTGGCCGTAGCTGAGGAAGACACGGAGGGACTTCACTTCAGGCTCCGGTGCATCGAATTCATGATCGCACTTGCCGCAGAGGTACTTCTGCCGCGATTGTCGGAAGATCACGTTCGTGGAAGAACATTTTGGGCAAGTGGTGGTTTTTGCCATGACTTGATTCCCTGATTCGAAGTGTGGTCTACGGTGGCCTCAGATGAATGATGCCTTACTCTCAAGCTCGGCCGTCACCGTCAGCCACGCGTCGTCCTCGGACTTTCTGCCTTCCCACCGGCAATTTGGACACCGCTCCTCGTTGCGCGTAGCTCCACTCCATTTGGTAGAGCCACACCGGCAACAAACCAAATGGGAGGAGGGATGATCGTGCTCGTCCACGGCATACCATCGTCCAGGTGGATTCAGCCATCCAAAAGGTTGTCCATCAGCTCTGCCGGTGTTTGCCCAAAGGCATACATCAAGGGGCCAACACCGATAATCGGAGCCAAGGATTGCGAGATATTTTGCATCGTGGAGAATAATAAAGACTTGTCGATAATCGTCGATCTCGTGGAGATGACAAGGAACATTTTTGACGGAGTATTGCGACATAGTGCTGATGCCACGCTCATACTCGCTCCATCCAAATACCGCGAGCATCCGATGCCCTTCTGGTACACTCACGAAATACGGGCCCGCCTTGGCTTCATCGGCGAGCCAGTCAGCCAGCGATTTGTGATACGGCTTGATTACTTCCGCGCCGTTCTCCTCTGTGGCCGGAAAGAACGAGCCGAGAGGGCGGATGAAGTCGCGGAGTTCTTCGTCCTGCCAGTTGAAAAGCCGTTGGAGAATCTCCACGGGCAGCGGTTCGCGTGCCGCGAGAATAGCCCGAAACGCTGGGCGGACATCCTTGCGGAACTCCTCCAAGTCGGGGAACTGGCGCGAAAAGAATTGCCAGAACACGCCGCCCAAACCCTGGGGGAACTGGTCTAGCCGATCCATTGACAGATAGCCATGTTGCAGATCGTGGCAGACGCGCTCGACGTACAAGAACACACCTTCGCTCTTCTCCAGAATCTGCGCCGCGACCCGTTCGCCGTCTGGGCGGTCGTGGAGCAGCGGCGCGAGTTCACGGCGCAGATAGTCGCGGATGTCGGCGCGGTTTGCTTCCGTTTCCGTGTCGAGGATGAATGGGTCTAACCCTTGCAGAGGCGAGGTGACGGCCTTTTCGGGCCGGCTGGTGATGACCAGGCGCAACCACGGCGGCGTCTTGGGGAACTCCGCCGCGATGAAATCGGCCAGTACGTTGCGCTCGTTGCCGGTGGCTTCGTCCAACGCATCAATGAGAATGACGATGGGGCGATTTGGTCGGGTGAGCTTGGCCAGCGGTTGCACCAGCAGGTTGTCGAACATGGTGGCACCATCATCTTTGGCGAGCCGCTCCACGTCCATATTCGCCAACCGGGCTTCATACTCGGGCAACTGCGTCGAGAGTTGGTAGACCATCGAGGTGACCACGCTGCGGGGATCGCTCTTCTGGGCATGGCCGAATTTGCAGAGGTGCAGCGCCGCCACTTCCAGATAGCGGCTGGAAAGTACCGCGGAAAGCGCGGTCTTGCCCATGCCCGGTCCTCCGCTGATCCAGAACACGCGCTGCGAGAGTGGATCCTGTGCCAGCCATCGCTGGACGGCGTCGAACACCCACTGGCGTCCGGTGAACTTCGGCAAGTGGCTGAGGATATCCGCGTCGAACTCCAGGGGCTGGAGGGCCTTGATGAGTCGCTGTTGGCTGCCCTCAAAGTCCAGTTGGTTCTCCTCGATGGCCTTGAGCAACCGCTCGAAACGCGGCTTGTAGAACGCCGCCTTCGCTTGGATCGGGATACATTCTCGCATATCGAGCCACTGGATGCGGCAAATGGAAAGCGGCGGTTCGCTCTCGACAACCATCAGCGGAATGATGCGCAGTCCCCGAGCCAGTGCTCGCGCGACCTCGTTCAGGCAGTAGCCGTCCGGCCGCCGAACCGCGTGCGGCGTGAGCAGGAGCACGACCGCACTATTCACCTTGTCCGCAGCCAGGTGTTCGAGTCCCTGCTCAATAAAGGCTTCCCAGTCGTGACCGGGCGCAAGCCGCTCCTCGTCGAACCAGACCTGGTGACCACGGCCCCTCAGGTCGTCACGCAGACGCAGAGCGAGCGAGACGTGTTCGTCATGGCCATAGCTCAGAAAGAGACGCTTGGTGACGAAAGGCTTATCCGGCACGAACTCGTGCCGACAGTCTTCGCAGTCGTACCGCGAGTGCTTCTTGCTGAAGCGAGTATTCTCGGAACCGCAGTTGGGGCACAGGATGTTTTCAGTCATTGTCTGGTTTCCGAAACATGATGGCCGTTTGTGCCGGCCTTCTTCCTATCCATCACTTGCCAGCCGTTGATTGTCCCTTCATTTCGAACTCCGCTTTGGCGTTGAGCCAGACCTCATGGTCCGATTTTCGTCCTTCCCAACCGCATTCTGGACAACAACTGTCAGTAGGGATGCGGCCAGCAGGGCCGGATCTCCCACATTGGTCGCACCGCCAATCGACGCCACCAGAAAACCATTCGACAATCGTGTACCATTCTCCCGGAGGTTGAAGAACGGCGAGCGCTGTTTCGTGAGCCCCTCTGGGTTTGGTTGCGCTATTCCCATACGACCATTTGCGGATATGGTCGGGCAAATGTGCGAGATGTTCTATTCCAAATCGGGATGCAATGAGCGAAACGAGAACGTCGTCATGCAAGAATTCATACAGCTTCCTAAATTCGGCAGCCGCATGTAAGTGCCAAGCTGCATACCGCAGATTGTAGCCCACCATTGCATGGACTCCGTTCGTGTAGTCCTTCCATCCAAGGGTTGCCAGCATCCGATGTCCTTGGTCAACGCTGACGAAATACGCCCCTGCTTTGACTTCGTCGGTCAACCAGTCCGAAAGCGATTTGTGGTAGGGCTTGATGACTTCCTCGCCAGACTCACTCGTGACCGGAAACAGCGAGCCAAGTGGCCGAATGAAGTCGCGGAGTTCTTCGTCCTGCCAGTTGAACAGGCGTTGGAGAATCTCCACGGGCAACGGCTCGCGGGCGGCAAGGATGGCCCGAAGCGCGGGGCGGAGCTCCTTTCGGAACTTCTCCAGATCGGGGAATTGTCGCTGGAAGTATTGGAAGAAGATTCCGCCGAGGCCTTGCGGGAATTGCGTCGGATCGTCCAAGGACAAATGCCTCCGGCGAACGTCGTCACAGAATCGCTCGACGTACAGGAACACGCCTTCGCTCTTCTCCAGGATCTGCTCCACGAGCCGGTCGGCGTCAGAACGACCGTCCAGATGCGAGGCCAGTTCGCGGCGCACGTAGTGGCGGACGTCGGCACGGTTGGACTCGGTGGTGGTGTCGAGCGGAAACGGTTTCAGCCCCTGCAACGGACCGGTGACGTCAAACTCGGGCCGGCTGGTGACGACGAGTCCAATCCAATCAGGCAGACGCGGGGTATTTCGAGCGAGCATTTCGACAAGTTCGTTGCGGCCGTCTCCGCTCGCCTCGTCCAAGGCGTCAACCACGATCAGATACCGCTCGCGGCAGCCATCAATGACGTGCCGCAGCGGGTCGGCGAGCAAATAGTCGAACAGTTCGGAATGATTCTTGCCATCCAGCTCCTTGAGTTCTGGCAGCGTCAGCAGCAGCTTACGGTAGTCAGGCAGTCGAGTGGCAATCTGGAAGGCCAGCGTGCGGACAATGCGGTGGGCGCTACGGTGGTCCGGCCTGTCGTACTCGCAGAACTGGATGGCGAGCACCTTGTCCTTGCCGTAGTGGGCGAGGTGGGCGGCAAAGGCGCTCTTACCGACGCCGGGCGCGCCCATGATCCAGAACAGCCGCGAGCCGCGGTCGGCGGAAGTACGCCACGCTTCGATCGCCTCGACCAGCCACGACCGACCGACTAGTGGCTTCCGCAATAGGTCCCGGATACGCGAGTCCGATGAGACGGGCTTGAGATGCTGAGCCAGTTGCTCGATTTCGCCGGAAAACCGCCGGCTCTCGTCGCTTTCCACAACGGCGACGATATCGGCAAGCTTCTCCTGATACCACTTCTCCCATGCGGCCTCGGCAGCGGCCCGATCCTCGGGTGGGAGCCCCACGCTACGGTCGCGCCGCTCATTCCAGTCGCGCATGTCGAGCCATTGGATGTGGCTGATGCTGGCCGGCGGCTTCACTTCCTGCTCGCTCTCAACGAGGATGGTCTGGATGTTCCCGCCCTTCACACCGACGGCGATGGCAATCTCGTCCAGACAGACGCCCGGGTCACGGGTGGAATGCTTCGAGAGGAACGACAGCACCCGGCTACTATCCACGATTCCCTCGGTAATCGACCGCCGCCAATCGTCCCCGCCCTTGATCTCGCTCTGGTCGAACCAGACATCGTGGCCACGTCTTTCCAGGTCGGCTTTGATGCAATGGACAAGCTCTTCGCTCCTGTCGTGCCCGTAGCTAAGGAAGATGCGCAGCGGCGACACGCGCGGCGCTGCGTGAAACGTCTTCTCGCACTGCTTGCAGAGGTACTTTTCCAGTTCCTTCACGAACAGCACGTCCGGTGACGCACACGTCGGACATTTGACCTGTTGAGCCATTTCACCCTCGTGCAACGTAGGAGCTACGTCTTGGATTGATCCCTGCATAACGACAACAGCTTATCCAAAGATGGCCAGGAACCTGTCTGCATCGAAGTTGGGATCGGTGCAGGGTCTCACGCGGAGGATCCGCTTCACCTGTTTCAGCATCGTGCTGCGGTGGTGCGGCTGGCAGTCGGGCCGGGAAACCGCTTGCTCGTAGAACAGCGTGGCTTCGTCACAGTGGCCCAGGAGCAGGTGCGCTTCGGCTTTTGTGGCCAGGACCCAGGTCAGTTCGTTATCGGGCACCGACTCGCACTGATCGAGTTTGGCCAGAATCTCCTGGGCCAGGTCTGCGGACATAGTCGCTTGGCCGGCGAGCAGACGAACGGTCGCCAGATTGATGCCGGGATAGTAGTCTTGGTCCGTGTGCTGCTCGTAGGCACGTTGGTAAGCATCGATCGACCTCTGGTAATCGTCGACCGCCGCCTTGGCGTCACCTTGGTCGAACGAGTAATCGCCGCAGTCCTTCCACAATCGGCCATGACGGCACAGGGTTTCGAAATGCCTCCTGCGTGGATACCGGGTATCGAGTTCCAGCAGCACGCGTTTCGCCGCCAGCAGGTGTTGCCTGTCGCGAGTCAGGTCCAATAGCTCCAAATGCGTCAGGGCAAGCTCCTGCCAGATCTCCAGCACGTAGGGAAAACGACCGCGCAGGGCCGTCAGGAGTTCGATGCCGGCCGTGATGAATGGTACCTGGCGCGAGCGGGAAAACTCCTTCGCAAAGGCGAACGGTACGTGGTGGCTTTCGGCTGAGGCCATGTCGGGACGTTCGTCCGGTTTGTCGGCTTGGATGGCCAGCTTCGCGCCGGCAGCCGATCGTTCGAGCACATGGTCGCTGGCGTTCTTGGCCCACGCGTGCTGCTCGCTGGCGACGGCGGCGGAAATGAACGCGCTGAGGAATTGCCGCCGGCCGTAGGTTTCCGCGAATTTCCCCGCGTACAGCCCGTAGGCCGCCAGGAGAAAGAAATACTCGTGCAGCCAACTGTGCGCCCGGGGCCGATCCGCAGCCAGGCATTCCTTGGCGTGGCTGCGAAATGCCAAGAGCAGTGCCAGCAGGCGTTCTTCGGGATTGTCTCGCTCGGTCGCCATCCCCCACGTGGAACTCTTGCTACGCTTCAGCGTTTCCGCGGCCAACCGCTGTTCGAAGGCGTAGACGCGCTGAATGAAAACGGCCTCCTCGCCGGGAAAAAGCTTCTCGTAAGCCCGCACCTTCAACTCGGTTTCCAGCTTGGCGAAGTCCCAACCCAGCAGCAAATCTGTACCCATGTCCTCGTAGTCGAACACGGCGGCGAACCGCGCCTTCTCCCGGTGGATTCCCACCAACACGTTTCGGCCGTGCAGGTCACCGTGTGCGCAGCCCCGCATCACTTCCGGAAGATGGCGACACCGCGTCAATAGCGCCGGCAAGTAGTCCAGCGGATCGAGCAAATCCGGAACGCCTCCCGGAAGGTCCCTCAGCACCGCGCTGCGACAGTCGTCCTGCTGGCTGTGTGGCTGTTTCCAGGCGGCGATACCGTCTTTCAGTCGGTCGAGCAGCTCTGGCCCCAGCTTGTCGGAGTCGTTCTCCGGACGAGCCCGTTTGTACAGATGATCGCGCATTTCAACGAAAATCTCGCCCAAGACGTGCTCGACCGATCCGCAGTCCGGATCGTTCCATCGGCAGCAGGTCAGCGCCGCATCTTCGAGGTTGATCAGCCGGGCGGCCCGCAGCTTCTGCTTGGCATCTCCGTAGACGATCGTGCGCGGCTGTCCATCGGGTCCGAGCACACCCTGTCGCAACGGCATCAGCACGACGCCGCGGCTGTTCGACAGCCGTGCGCAGTTCTGCCAGCCAGCCAACTCGGCGGCCAATTTCTTGCCGTCAGCGAATTTGACGATCGCGGCATGGGACTCGCCCGCCTGGTCGACATATTCTACGCGCAGCACCTGTTTCTTCATTCCCCGGGAGTAGCCATTGATCCGCTCGACGACGATGATGGCCTGCGCGTTCGCGTCCTGGAAGGTTTCGCGAAGCGTCTCGGACAGTTGTTCCAGCAACGCCTTCAGGCCTCCGGGGCAGTTGTTGGATTGTGCCAATGCATTCTGCAACTGATCCTGTGCCGGGATGAGCCAGACGACGGACATGTGACGTTCCTCATCAAAACGAAGGAAAGCGACCAAAACGGCGTCTATCCGGTGAAACGGGCGTGGGTGGCTTCGATTTGGACGACCAGAGCGGTGCCCCACCCCTGGGCGCCATCGGCGTAGCGTAGCTGATGAACAGGTCGAATTCGGCATTGGTGGTACTCATCGTACGGCTCCTCGCGCTGGCCCGCGTCGGTTCGCTCGCGACGACCCGGTTTCAGCCAGGTCGTGTCCGCCGTCAAGTCGAGCCTTGTTTCTCGATTCGGTATCCCAGCGCGATGATCGCCTTGAGCGTTTCCATCGCGGCGTTGCGGTCGTATTGCTTTTCGCCGGCGGGCAGTTCGGCGTATGGTACGAGACAGGGATGCTTCTTGTGCGCGTCGTCCCGCCGTGGCCCATAGGTCCAGCCGTCCGCGAACCGCTGGCCGGCCCAGATGTCGTGGGCGTTGTCGGCCAACTTCTCGGTCAGATTCAAAATTTCCGGTGAGAGTTGCACGCCCGATGTATCGATCGGCTTGGGCTGATAGCTCCTGAGGTCCGGCAAGCACATTTCGCCCGCTTCAGCCACGGCGGGCAGTAAGTCGGCCACGTCCGACGACAGACCGGGGTGACGGTGCAGCTCGTCGAGCGTAAACCAGCCCCAGTATCCGCGCTCGCCGAATTGCTGGCCGGCGTTCTTCTTTGCCGCTTGCAAGTCATCGAGTGCCTTTGCCAACGCATTGCCAGGCTCGGCCGGGTTTGCTTCCTCGAGCATGACGCAGCACAGATAGAACCGGTACCGCCGCTCGCGGGCGCCGAACCGAGTGCTGGGATGGATGTTCGCCACCTCGCGGCAAAACTTGGCGGCGAGCGGGCCGCCGTAGGACGTATCGAATCGCACCGCCTGGACGGCCATGTCTTCCAAGGGGCTGTGGGTCTTGCGGCGAATGGCCGGGAAAAAGTAGCCGTAGCTGCGATTATGAACCAGCAGGAACTCGACGCCTGATGGTCCGCGGCGGCAAATCACGGCGACGACTACTTCCTGCGCCTCGACGAGCGACGTCGCGATGACGCGCGTGGACCAAGTCACGTTGGTGGCCGCCTGCAGGTTCTCGTAGCGGAAAAAACGCAGCTCGGGATCGAGAGTTGCCGGATCGAGGGGCCGTGCGGGGCGGATTTCGATGACGTGGTAGTCGTAGTACGTGTCTTGCTTCGCGCCTTCAGAAAAGCCGAATGCGCCCGAACATTCGATCGGACTGGCCGTGGCGTTTGGCAAGCTCAGGGGGAAATCGGGATCGCTCAGTGCCGTCAGGGCCGCCTGGGCCGGGTCGTCGCCGGGTTCCAGGTGTCGCATCGGAAACGCGTATCCGCCCCAGCGTTTGTTGTTCCAGAGCAAGAATCCGTGTTCCTTGTCATAAATCACCGCCACCGCGACCGTCTTGTGACGCAGTTCTTCCGACATGGATTGCCTTTCCAATTCTTGTGCCTCCCATCGATCGTCCCAAACATTTTCCGAACGCGAATCATGCAGATCGCGGCGATTCCGCTCGGCACGAACTGACTGAACACAGGTTCGCCTTTTCCAACAGCAGACCCATCGTTTCGCTGATGGGTGAGCCGTCGTGGCAGCGTTTCTCGTGAATCTCCTGCTCGGTCAGCCAGCGGTTGTGCGAATCGGCTTCGATGCGCTGCCGGGCCGCCTCGCCGACTAACCGGACCTCGAACAGTTCCATCACGTAGTGGGTTTCTTGCCGAGCGTCTTCGGACCACGCCGTATAGTCTAAGTGGGCCAGGGGCCGGTCTGCAACAAGGAAGCCCTGGCCTTCGATAATTTCCAGCTCTTCGCCGATTTCACGAATTACGCACTGCCGAAACGATTCGTCGGCGCGCTTGTGGCCTCCGACGAAATGGTAGCACTGCCAGTTGCCATTCCATTGGGCCAACCACAGCGTCTGGCCTTTGTGTTCGCGGCGGATGATGGCGACGGCGGCGGTGGATTCTCGCATACTGGCCTCCCGAACCAAGCACAACGAACCAAGCACAACGACGTACCAACCTACGATACTTCGAGTCTCCCATGCCAGCGGCGTTCCACTTCGCGCTCATACTCGCTGGCGGCAGTGCGGAGCGCAGACTTCGCGGCTTCCACAATCTCGCTCTCGGCATCACGCCGATGGATCATGCGGTTCGAGATGGCCAACTCCGCTGGCAGGCGCCGGATAACCAGTTCCTGCAGGTCTTCCCGGGACAGCAACGCCAGCGGCATCAGGCCCGCGCAGATCCCCTGTCGCACGAACTCCTTCACACCCAGCCATCCACCGGCTTCCTGAACGAACGCCAGTTGCTCGCGTTTACCCGACATCATTCCTTCGAGCTGTCGGCGAATCCCGGACTCGCGGTCCAATCCTGCTAGGCGCCACCCGCTCAGCATGGCGACCGGGACGGTCTGCGCAGCCAGTACCGACTGTAACAGATCACCTTCCGGCGTCCGAAGTCGAGCGATCACGCACAGCGGCAAGCGAGCTAATTCCGTGATCGCCAACTCGATCTTGGCTTCGCATGCCCAGCGCACGATCCCCTCGATCTGCAGCCTGCTATGGCTGACGAGAGCCAAGTCCAGCGTCCCGTCCACGACCGCCGCGATACGATCCTTGCCGCGCAGCACCCGCGTCTGGATTTCCCAATCCGGCAACCGTCCGCGCAGCGCTGCGACAGCGCGGCCCAAATAGTACTGCGTGGCCGACGAGCCGGCGCCGATCGCCAGGACATTCGGCCGTTGACGCCGCCCGGCCCGAAACTGCCGGAGATGATCGTACTGCCGCAGCAGTCGCTGGACCGTCGGCAACGCGTCCTTGCCAGCTTGTGTCAACTCCACGGCGTTGTCCACCGTGCGAATCCAAGCCGGCGGCTCGCGAAACTGTTTGAGGCGCCGATTCACGACCGGCTGGGTCACCCCCAAATGTTCGGCCGCCGCCGTCTCGGTCCCCTTTTCGGCCACGGCCGCCAAGGCTCGCAGTTCTTCGATGCTGGGACGTTCTGAGTGAGCCATGTTCCTTCTTTCGC
>Ga0351909_1163_pt1 | contig 19537 bp, 16 predicted proteins | sample TotcelHT113001L4_FD_206864 | JGI IMG/M metagenome (GOLD analysis project Ga0351909, IMG submission 206864) | Enriched cells from coal bed in the Powder River Basin, Montana, United States - Total cells T11 rep1 HSBNCT.T11.300.1.L4 ... | reverse complement strand
GGGGCGTTACCATTTTCCTGCCCGCTGTTTTCCGCGATTGTAAAACGCACCACGACCATCGTCGGCTTGCGGTTTCGTGTTAGCATATAACGAAGCCGGTCGTTCATAAATGCCTCAAAAGCCTTCGCCTCGTCGTAAAGAGGCAGGGTGAAGTAAAAACATGAACCTTGCCCGGCATGGCTTTCCACTTTCAAGAAACCCTCGTGAGATTCAATAATCTGCTTGCTGATGGTAAGTCCCAGGCCGGTACCTTTGCTTTCCGTTTTGGCGTCGGGGCGTTCAATTTGGGTAAATGCCTCGAAGAGGCGTGATTGGTCTTCGGGGGTAATCCCGGGGCCATTGTCCACGACATCGACTCGCGCGTTTTCGCCATCCTGGGACAGGGTGACCGTTATTTCACCGCCGTCGGGCGTGAACTTGTGGGCGTTGCCGACCAGGTTGGTCAGCACCTGCGAAATCTTATCCGCATCCCCAAGGGCGTCCGGAAAATCCTCATTGGCAATATCCAGGTTCAACTGCTGGTGTTTGAAAAGAAATTTGGGCAGGAAATCATGGTGACACTGGCGCAGTAATTCCGGCAGGTTGAGGCGGCGGCGTTTGAATTCTTCGCGGCCTGATTCAATCCTGCCAAGATCCAGGACGTCATCAATCAAATTCGCCAGGCGTTCGCAATTTCGCAGGGCGGTTGCCAGGCATTCCTTTTGCTGGTCAGTCACCGTGCCAGCGATTCCATCATGAACCAGCGAGACAAAAGAGCTGATGATAGTCAAGGGAGTGCGCGTATTATCCACCTGTGGCGCAAAAGGTAAAACTAATTCAAGCAGAGATAGAAGGTCGTGGGTGCGAGGCGGAGGCACGCCCTTTGCGGAAAGTACCGCCTTTAACAACTTTTCAACTGCTTGCTGGCAATGAAAACATACCGTGTCGCAAGGAACTTGCCTGGCGGCCAAATTATTATCAGCATCAAGGAGGTCGTTTTTTGCCTTGGCGGTCCATTGGCGGGCAATATCAAGCTCCGCGGACATAAATTGTTTTCCCTTCACGCATGATTTGTGACACAAAGGATACCGGCGTTTTAGAGCTGCGGTTGAATTCTGTGGGCGTATAAACGATGATATCCAACGGGAAGCGATGCGGTTTTATACGCTGGTATAGATCGCGACTGCGCTTGTATCGCGGCTGGTCGCTCTCTGCCACGACCAGGAAATCCACATCGCTATTCTTGTCGGCATGTCCATTCGCATATGAACCGAACAGCACAATGCGCTCGGCATGAATAGCTTCGGCGATGTCATTTGCAACCTTTTCTATATCAGCTTGTGTAATCATGTAATATTCCTGTAAAATTAAAGGTTATAATATGCAGTAACGGGCGGAGAAAGCAAGTTAAATCAACAATCCACAAATACATCCCGGAAAACAACGGAAAAATATCTTGTCTATCGCGCAGCGGAAAGCTACCATTTTTTGCAGTTTAACAAAACGGGGACCATATATGGAACAGGTGTTAATAATCGGATCGGGACCGGCGGGTTACACGGCCGCGCTTTATTGCGCCCGGGCCGGTTTGAAGCCGCTGGTCATCCAGGGCGCGCAGCCGGGCGGCCAGCTGATGACGACCACCGAAATAGAAAACTTTCCCGGTTTCCCGAAGGGTATAAACGGCGCGGAACTGATGGATTTGATGCGCACCCAGGCGGAGCGCTTCGGCGCGCAAATCAGGGATGATGAAGTAACCGGCGTGGATTTCAAAAGAAGTCCGCTTATTGCCAATACGAGACAGGGCGGAGCAATCGAAGGCCTTTCAGTCATTATCTCCACCGGCGCGAGCGCGATATACATGGGACTTGATTCCGAACTGAAACTGGTCGGCCACGGCGTTTCGGGATGCGCCACCTGCGACGGGGCCCTTTACCGCAATAAGGAAGTCGCCGTTGTCGGCGGTGGCGATACCGCCATGGAGGACGCGCTGTTCCTGACGCGTTTTGCCGCCTCGGTGACCATCATCCACCGCCGCGACCAGTTCCGCGCATCGAAAATCATGGCATCCAGAGTCATCCAGCATCCCAAAATAAAGGTTATCTGGGATAATATAGTTACCGATGTTTTTGATGTTTCCAAAATGGACGTCGATGCGCTGAGCCTCAAGAACGTCAAAACTGGGGAAACCACAAGGCTGCCGGTGGCCGGGCTTTTTGTCGCCATCGGTCACAGGCCGAATACAGATATTTTCAAGGGCCAGCTGGATCTGGACGAAAAGGGATATATTATTACTGAAAACACGCGCACGAGCGTGCCGGGCGTCTTCGCGGCGGGGGACGTTCAGGATCATGCATATCGCCAGGCGGTCACGGCGGCCGGCTCGGGATGCATGGCCGCGATTGAAGCTGAGCGCTTCCTGGCGCAGGGATGAGGAAGACCGGCTTTCTTACGCAAAATCATTGCCCGCATAGATAGCACTAATATGGAATCTATTAACAAGATCATTCTTTCTCACTATATCAGTGCAATCCGTGAAATCAGTGGTTGATTTATTGGTTGCGGGCAAAGACCGCATTGGCATATTATAGTCAATAAAATGAAACATTGGACGCACGAATGGAAAACTTTTTTTTTTATTGTTTCTTATTCCAGGGAGTTTTTGTGGTTAGTGTTCGTCGGCAGCGTCTGCGGTGTTATCTTCGGCTTTTCAATCGCCGGTTTGCTCATGGGAGCGCAGGCTGTTTTAAAGAATGTGTTTCATAACGCTTCCATCTCCCAGATCGTTCTGATTGCCCTTGTTTTGCCCCTGGTGGCCTTGGTTCGCAGTATCGGACAGTTTTTAAGCGATTATTATATCCAGTGGGTCGGGAACCGGGTTGTGATGGATATACGCGTGCAGACATTCGCGCACCTGCAGGATTTGTCGATGCGTTTCTTCACCAAAAGAAAAACCGGGGAACTCATGTCGCGGACTATCAACGACTCCATGATGGTGGAGCGGGCGGTTTCGGTCGTGCTCGGCGACCTGGTCAAGGAGCCTTTTGTTTTTATCGGCGCGGTCGGTTTCCTGGTATGGATCGACCCGTTGCTGGCGTTCGCAAGCCTGGTTTTGTTCCCAATCTGCATTATTCCGATCGCCCTCTTCGGGCGGCGTGTCCGGCGCTATGCCCGTCACGGCCAGGAGCGCCTGGCTGCGCTTGTTTCAATCATGCAGGAGACCCTCTCCGGAATAAGGATTGTCAAGGCCTTCGGCATGGAGGAGTATGAAATCGGAAGGTTTTCCGAGCAATGCGCCATTTTTTTCAACCGCATCATGCGGGTAGCGCGCGACAAGGCCATTATAGAGCCGCTTATCGTTTTTGTTTCCGTTGTCGGCCTGGCCCTGGTGCTGGTTTATGCCGGTTGGTCAAAAATGCCGGCTGAAAATTTTATCACCTTCGCGATCGCAATGATCGCCCTTTATGAACCGGTAAAGAAACTGAGCAAGGTTCATCTTAATATCCAGCAAACCTCCGCCTCGGCCGACAGGATATTTGAAATTCTTGATACGCCGGCGCTGATCTATGACATGCCCGGCGCCTATGAGCTGAAAGGCGCCGTGAAATCAATCAACTTTGAAAATGTCGGCTTTGCCTATGAAAAAGCCCCCGTGCTGCGTGATATCCGCCTTGATGTCAGGGCCGGCGAGCGGGTGGCGATTGTCGGCGGCTCCGGCGCGGGAAAAACAACCCTGGTCAACCTTATCCCAAGGTTTTACGATGTCAGTTCCGGCGCCCTGACAATCAACGGAGTGGATATCCGCAAATACACCGTCAAGTCGCTCCGTTCAATCATCGGGATGGTGACCCAGGAAACAATCCTGTTTAATGACACGGTCGCCGCCAATATAGCCTATGGCCATAGTGAGGCTTCGCGCGTTTTAATTGAAGAGGCGGCCGGCCGGGCACATGCCTATGAATTCATCAGGCAGCTCCCGGAAGGATACGACACCATCATCGGTGAACGCGGTTTGCGGCTATCGGGCGGACAATGCCAGCGCCTGGCGATCGCGCGCGCCATATTGCGCAACCCGCCGATTTTAATCCTGGATGAGGCCACGAGCGCCCTTGACACCGAATCGGAGCGGCTGGTCCAAGCCGCCCTGGACGTCCTGATGGAAGGCCGGACGGTATTTGCGATCGCGCACCGCCTTTCTACCATCATGCACTGCGACAAAATCATAGTCCTTGAAAAGGGCGGCATTGTTGAAACGGGAACGCATGAAGAACTACTGAAGGTTGAAGGCATTTACCGCAGGCTTTACGACCTGCAATTTAAAGCGTCATAACCGCACCGGAAACCTGCTTTGATAATCGAAGCGAAAATGCAAACGCTCGACTATGGCAAATTCTATTAAAATCACTTTCCTTGGGACCTGTAGCGGGACCGAACCGGTTGCAGGTTTTAAGCATGTATCGTTTGTGATCGAGCAGAATGGCGGGGCATACTGGTTTGATGCCGGCGAAGGCTGTTCCTACACGGCGCACCTCATGGGAATCAACCTGCTCGCAACCCGTGCGATTTTCATCACGCACACACACATGGACCACGTCGGCGGGCTGGCCAACCTCCTCTGGAATTTCAGGAAGCTCCAGACCAGGCTTCCAGCCGGCGCGCCACGGCCGCTGGCAGGGAAAACGATCCCTGTCTTTATCCCGAACTTTAAAACCTGGCGCGGGGTGAGCCAGATACTCTCCGGCACCGAGGGTAATTATAAGACGGATTTCAACCTGTGGGCGAAGAAAATCAAAAAAGGACTTATCTACCAAAACGCCAGTTTTTCAGTCAGGGCAATGCCGAATAAACATTTGGGAATACCTGCGGACGGCGCTTCTTGGCTTTCTTTTTCCTTTATCATCAGAGCCGGGAAGAAGACGATCGTTTATTCCGGAGACTTAGGAGAAATCAGGGAGGTAGAGCCGCTCTTGAAAAGCAAAGTGGATCTCCTCCTGATGGAAACAGGACATTATAAGGTAGAGGAAGTATGTAAGTTCGTGAATGAATACAAGCATAATGTCGGTTTGCTCGGATTTATTCACCATGGCCGTGCTATTCTCAAAAACTTGCGTGTCGAAGAGCTGAAAGCTCGCCGGATCATCGGCAGCCGGATCCTTATGACCCGGGATGGTATGACCTTGAATCTATGAGCTGGAGATGGCTGTATGTCGCGACTGGCACTTATTGCCGATCTGCATCTTTCCGATATTCCCGGCACTTCCCAGTGGGCTTGTTTCAGTTGGGCGCTTGATGTTATACGCAGGAATAAGCCCGATGCAATAATTGTCGCGGGGGATGTGACGTCATGCGGCCAGGTTTTCGCCGCCCGTCAATTCAGGAAAAGGCTGGAAGGAATTAATATTCCCTTCATAATAACGCCCGGCAACTCCGATATGCGCGCAGAAACCTCCATGTCCGGGCTCCTGGAAGCGCTGGTTACCCCAAAAAAGCTTGAACTGGACGACGCGGTTATCCTGGCTTTGGATTTGTCAAATGGAGCGCTTTGCGAAAATGACGTTGCGCTGTGTGAAAAAGAATTTGCTTCCTCAGGTGGTAAAAAAATTATTATCGCTACGCATCAGCCGCCCGATTTTCAGGGCGGACGCCATTACAAAACCGGTCCATTCACTCTTTTCCTGGCCGGTCACCGTCACAAAGATGACGTCATTTACGGCGATGATTATGCCGTTCATGTTGTCCGCGGGCTGGACCCCGACAAGGCCTCCGGCGGCCCGCCCTGCCTGTCTTTTTTTAACCTGTCGCACGGAAAATGGACACGGCACGATGAGATTTTCGCCGGCGGCTCGCCGGATGTGTTTGATGACAAGGACCGGCGGGAATTCATGGAACTGCTGGGAATAAGCTGCATGGATGAGCCAGTTGACACCATGAAGCATGCCGGCGATCATTCAATCCGTTGTGTTGAAGTTCGTTCGCGGGAGTCAATGTTCTCTTCCGGCCTTGCTGAAGCGATATCCTCTTGGCGCGACTCTGGCGGGCGGGTTCTGTCACTTCATATGCCCGGCCTGCAATTATGCCCGGACACCGCTTCCGTGATTAACCCCGCCGCCTGGCAGTATTTGATTGAAAGCGGCGTTAAACTCGGCATAAACCAATTGACAGTCCATGCTCCCGGCGTGCCCGTGAGCAGAATGAAAACCGGCTCCCAAGCGCGACGGGCTGTTGTGCAATTCCTGGCCAGGTGTCTTGTCCCGGTCCTGAAGAAAGGGATAATAATCGGGATCGAGAACATGCACGTGCGGAACGGAGAGCCGTTTGACGAAAGAAGAAATTTCGGTTATCTTCCGGATGAATGCCTTGAATTCATCCGGGAACTGAAAAAAGAACTCGGGCACAATAATATTGGTGCCATGATCGACACAGGCCATGCGCGCAACAACCGCCCGTTTTCGAAGAGGATTGGAGTCAGCGACTGGTACGCCCGGCTTGGCAAAGAAGCGGTTGGTTATCATGTTCACCAGGTCAAGAATGAAAAAGGAGGCATGACTAATCACCTCGGGTTTGAAGGCTTATACGGACCTCTCGTTTCACTTTCAGGGTTCTTCTGGGCATGGAAAACTGGTCAATTGCGCCATGCGCCGGTCTTCGTTGAAGTCAGGGATATGGCCGCCCGGCTGCGGACAGTCAAGTTGTTACACGATGCAATGGCCTGAGAGGTGATAATTCCTTTTTGTTGAGCCAAAAAGGATGACGGGTTAATTCCCGCCTGTTGGTCATGGCAACGCGGCATGCCGCCGGTAGTAGGCGAGGATGTCGCGGACATATTTTTTTGTCGAGGGGTAGGTGATCCCGTTCCAGAACCTGTTTGCGTCGCCGCCGTCGCTGGCCGCCCAGCGTACGACGTTTGAATGGCCGGCGTTGTATTCCGCGAGCGCGTAGGGCAGGGGGTTGGCTTTATTCGACCAGCGCGCCATGGACCGCTTCAGGTACCATGTCCCCGCGCGGATGTTTGTCTCGGGATTGAATAAATCATTTTTTCTGAAATTACCAACGTTGCTGGCCGCGGCCCATTCCCTGGCCGCGTTTTCGGTCACCTGCATAAGGCCGATTTCACCGCGCTTGCCGCGGCAGTTGTAGCGGAAGCGGCTTTCGCGCCAGATGACCGACCGAATTAATTTTGGATCAAGCGCGTTACCGGCTGCATGCTTGGCAATCAGATCGTCATAGGCGTGCATGCGATGGTAGCGGCTCACGCCGAAAAAAACAACCAGCACTGCGGCGGTAGCGAGAATGATCAGGAAATAAACCTTAATTTTTCTTGAGCTGACTGACATTTTTTGGATAATAACATCTAAATTATTAATGTCAACGCATTCAAACAGTAATTGCCAAAATATATGACCAGGGAGATTTGAAATGAATGAGCATAATACGCCACCGCCCTATGCGGAACGCAACGCAAATATGCCCATGAAAATTTATTTTCCAAAAATATCAAGGCTGTGGTTTTTCATCTTGTGCGCGGCGGGAGCGGCTTTTATTTTTGTCTGGTATTTCTGCCGCATTGAGCCCGGATCGGATAAAATCGCGATCCTGATTCATAAGACCGGGGTCAACCTGCCCTCCGGACAGATCATTGCCGATCAGCCCGGCCAGAAAGGCATTATTCCGGAAGTTTTGCCCGAAGGGCGCTATTTCCGCAACCCCTATAACTGGGGATGGAAGTACGCGCCCATCACCGATATACCCGCCGGGAAAGTCGGGGTGCTGACCCGGCTTTACGGAAAAGACCTTGAGCGCGGACAGATAATCGCAAATGCCGGTTCCAAAGGAATCGTGGCCGACATCCTCCGCCCCGGCAAGTACCGCATCAACCCCTTTGCCTACCAGATCAACATGTTCGAGGCAATTTCAATCCGGGCCGGGTGCGTGGGCGTGGTGCTCTCCCAGATCGGCATGGATTCGCTCGGCAACCAGTTGCCAGAAAACAAGCGCAACACCTTCCTCGTTGAGAATGATATGAAAGGCGTTTTGCCTAAAGTGCTCGACCCGGGAACTTACTACCTGAATCCGTATATTTTCAACGTTGTCGAGGTCAACCTGCAGAGCCAGCGCTTCGTGATGAGTGGCGATGACGCGATTTCATTCCTCACCATGGACGGCTTCACGGTCAATGTTGAGGGCACGCTCGAGTTTGCCATCGAACGCGATTCCGCCGCGCTTCTCACGCACCGTGTCGGTGACATGGACGACGTGATCAAGAAGATAATCCTGCCGCGCGCGCGCGGGTTCAGCCGCCTGGAGGGCAGCAAGAGCCCGGCCATCAACTACATCGTCGGCGAAACAAGGCAGAAGTTTCAAAATAACCTCGAAGCCCATCTCAAGGAAAAATGCCAGCCCTGGGGAGTCGCGATCAAGTCGGCGCTTGTCCGCAACATCATTGTCCCGGAAGAGATTGCGAGCATCATCCGCGACCGGGAAATAGCCGTGCAAAGCGCAAAAAAATACGAACAGCAGATTGAACAGGCGAAATCAAAGGCCGAATTGACCCGCCAGGAAATGCTGGCGATCCAAAACCGTGAAAAGGTTGCCGCCGACACCGCCCGGATCCGTGCCGTCATTGTGGCAAAACAGGATTTGGCCGTGAAAACTGTGGCCGCCAACAAGGACCTTGAGGTGGCGAAGCTTGAAAACGAGGCCGCCTCTTTCCAGGTGCAGGCAATGCTTTCAAAAGCGGAAGCCGAACGGGACGTGATCCGCCTGACCAACAAGGCCGAGGCCGACGTTTTCGCCGAGCAGGCGAAGGCTTTCGGATCCGGCCTTAATTACGCGAAGTACGTCTTTTACCAGCGCATAGGGCCGAAGATTAAAACGATCTTGAGCGGCGACCAGCCCGGCGGGCTGGGATCGATTTTTACGCCATTTTTGCCTGCCAAATAATTTGAAAGGATATAAATGAAAAATATTATTAAATTATTTTCGCTCGTCGTTGTAATCGCATTCATCTGCTGGGGCGGGTGGCTCTGGTTCTTCTGCCGTTTTTATGTTCCACTGAATTACATGGCGGTGATCACATCGAAAATCGGCGCCAATCTTCCCGCAGGCCAGATCCTCGCAAAGAACGGTCAAAAGGGCATCCGCGAAGATGTCCTCGGTGAGGGACGGCACTTCCTGAACCCTGTCCTCTATGACTGGGAAATAGTCCCGGTTACGACCATCCCCCCCTCCAAGGTCGGTCTGGTCACTTCAAAGGTCGGTTCGGAGTTGCCTGCTGGCGAGTTCCTGGCCGACCTTGGCCAGAAAGGCATCCGTCGCACCGTCCTCGGTCCGGGTAAATACCGCATCAATCCCTACGGGTATAAAATCGACGTGATTGACGCCGTAAGCATTCCCGTGGGTTATATCGGCGTTATTACCTCGTTATCGGGTGATAAGGCGCCAGACGGTGAATTTGCCAGGGATAACCAGAAGGGTGTCCGCCGCGATATACTCCAGCCGGGCTTGTACTACATCAACCCCAAGGAATACACGGTTGATATGCTGGAGGTCGGCCTGAACCAGGTTTCTCTGCTCGGCGAAAAAGGAAGCGAAATAGTGACCAAGCGGAGAATCACCACCCAGAACAAGGCCACCGACGAGCTGCAAAGTAATATTCTCATGGAGCAGCGTCAGAAACGTGAGGAATACCTTGAACGCTCCCAGTCCGCCGCGCCGGCATCAATGCTGGATGCACGCCATGCCGCCCGGAAATCGGCCGCTGGCGTCATGTCCGCCAAGTCGCCTCCGCCGGTTTCCCCGCCCAAGCCGATGGACAAGAAGGATAGCCTGGCCACGTTCGCGATTTCGCAGTTTGTTGAATTCCCGTCGCGCGACGGTTTTGATATCAGCCTGGACATGACAGTTGAATTTGAGCTGGTGCCGGAAGCCATCGCCTCGGTGTTCAAAACCTATGGCGACCTGCCCGCGGTGGTGGACAAGATTATCCTCCCTCAGATTCTCTCGGTCTCGCGCCTGAAAGGATCCGCCTACCGCGCCAAGGATTTTATCGTCGGGGAGGGGCGTGAGAAGTTCCAGAACGACCTGACCGAATCCCTCGCGGCAATACTGAAGGATCGTGAAATCATTATCTGTGAGGCCCTGATCCGGCATGTCTCCGTTCCGGTTGAAATTCTTGACCCGATCCAGCAGTCCAGCATCGCGGTTGAGCAGGATCTGACCAACAAGGAATTACAGAACACCGCCCGCAAGCAGGCCGATCTCAACACTGAGCTCACCTTGATTGAACAGAAACAGGGACAGGTAATCCAGGAGACTGAAAAAATCAAGGCGGAAACAAAGGCCGACCAGGAAAAACAGGTCGCGGAAACGCACGCGCTCGCGATGAAAAATGTCGCTGATATTGAAAAGGATACGGCCGCCGTGCGCGCCCAGAAAACACGCAAGATCGGCGAGGCCGCAGCCAAAATTGTCCAGATGGTCGAGGGAGAAAAGGCAAATGGTCAGCTGCTCAAGGCGCAGGCGTTTAATGACCCGGTCGCTTACAGCCTCTGGGAATTCGCCTCGCGCCTCAATGAGGATGTAGAGATTAACATCTTCCATTCCGGGGACGGAACCTTGTGGACCGACCTTGAGAAAGCGCGCATGGGCGACCTAGGCGGCGCGGCGGCGATAAAAAAATCAACTCCCGGCCAGCCGGCAAAAAAATAAATGGGGCATTGATTCACGTGGTCAACTGCAGAGTTGATTGTATTTGGCCGGATTCGACTCATGCAAATTGAACGCTGCCAAACTGTCTGCCTTATAAGCATATGAACATGGCTGCCAGGAAAAAACTTGACCGGACCAGGTGGAACGTTGAACGGGAAAGATTTTGGCTGGTTGATCAGGCGCCTCCTCCACCTGAGCCGGAATTGTCTCTTCGGCCGGAAATCGACTTGTTTTTCAAAAACCTGGACAGCAAGGCCGGGTCTGCGATGCAAAGAATATCCGGCCGATGGAATGACATTGCCGGGGCTGCAATTGCCGCTCATTCCTGCCCCGGCCGGCTTGTTAACAATATCCTCTATGTTTATGTTGATTCCTCAACATGGCTTTCAGAAATAAAGCGTTACCACTCATCGAGCGTTCGATCCAAAACCCAGGAAATACTCGGCCCCGGCACGGTCAAGGCAATAAGGTACCAGGTCAACCCCGGCGAGTGCCGGGCTGCATTTGACGGCAAGTAATTATTCTGGGAACATTTAACAACCTGCAAATCATAAATTAAATATTTAGGAGGAAAAAATGATGGAAAACGCCGCCGAATTAAGAAAAAAATATCCTTACACCAGGCCCTCGGTCATCTGCCACGGCCCCATTATCGGGCTGGGATACCGCCCGCCCTGGAGGCTGGGCAATATCTGCCAGGCCCGTTTCGCACTCAAGCACGGCCTGAAGGTCATGCTTGCCCAGCAGTCGGCCCGCGAGATTGAAAGGACCGGCCGTACCTTCCAGGACGTGATAGACAGCGCCAGCGTCAGCGCATCCGAAGCCCAGCTTGAAATACCCTGGGGCGCTGATGGCGACCATTTGCGCAATGAGGCCGAGGTTGGCGCCGCTGCCAGGGCGGGATGCACCCACTTCACCTACGATGTTACCGCGGACTTGAAGGCGGGATTTGATGCCGTCGTGGAAAAGGTACTCAAGCTCAACCATTTGGCTCACCAGATCAAGTGCGGGCTGAAATTCACGACAGAAATTTCACTGGATGAAGGCGAAAGCACGACCGCCATTGATGAAATAACCCGCCTGCTTTCAGTGCTCAAAGAGAAACATGTGATCATTGACGAGATCGCGCCGCGCTTCCCTGGCTATTTTGAAAAGGCGATCGATTATTACCGTGATATAAAAGACAAAAAACGAATATGCGACACCTCAGATTTTGAGAAATACCTGAAGCAACTGGCTGATGCGGCCAACGCGAATCAATTCCGCGTATGCATTCATTCCGGCAGCGACAAGTTTTCAATCTATCCGATCGTTTCGAAAATCCTGCAAAAGAATTTTCATTTGAAAACCGCGGGAACCTATTATCTCGAAGACCTCAAGATTCTCGCCCGGCATGACACGGCCCTTTTCCTTGAGATCTTCGCCCATTCATCCGCCCAGTTCGCAAGGGACCGGGCGTCATACGAGTTGAGCGCGAACCCGGACGAAATTCCCGACATAAAAAAGCTCGAGGGCGCCGAAATAGCGCGCCTGCTGCAGTCAGGCCAGGGCAACGACAACCTGCGCCAGGTCCTGCACGTTACCTATGGATCAATCCTCACCGCGCGCGATGAAACCGGAAAGCCGCTTTTCGGCGGGCGCATCGAGAAAGTACTGCGTGATAATTTTGTCGAGTACCAGCAGGAATTATTCTCGCATCTCGGCCGGCATTTTAAATATTTTTTTTAGACCAAATAAACTTTGATTATTCCCGGCGCAGGCTATAATGTGACCTTAAGCAGTATTACGGCAGCATCATTAACCTACATTAAACAATATTATGAAAAGATATATATGCAATGTTTGCGGCTATATTTATGATCCTAAGCTCGGCGATCCCGAACACGGCGTCAAGCCCGGTACTGAGTTCAAGGATATCCCGGATTCATGGACCTGTCCGGAGTGCGGGGTTGGCAAGGACGAGTTTTCACCTGAACAATAAAAACTGGAGGCAATGCTATGGACTTGCATGGAAGCAATACTGAAAAAAACATTTTAACGGCATTTGCCGGAGAGTCACAGGCCAGGAATCGTTACGCTTATTTTTCCGGCCAGGCTCGTAAAGACGGCCTCATGCAAATCGTGGACATTTTTGAGGAAACCGCCAATCAGGAAAAAGAACACGCTCATCGTTTATTTAAATTACTGAAGGGTGGCGATGTCGAAATTTCCGGGGCGTTTCCGGCCGGGGTGGTGGGCACAACACTTCAAAATCTTAAGGCGGCCGCGGGCGGCGAGCATCACGAATGGCTCTCAATGTACCCCGGTTTCGCCGCGATCGCACGCAAGGAAGGTTTTGAAGATATTGCCAGGATTTTTGAATCAATTGCGGTTGCCGAGAAACAACATGAAAAACGCTACCTTGGCCTGGCGGCTAATATTGAAAAAGGCACGGTTTTCAAAAAAGAAAAAACAGTTGTCTGGCGTTGTCGCAATTGCGGTTATCTGCATACCGGCAAGGAAGCTCCATCCCCATGCCCGGCCTGTGCTCATCCTCAGGCGTATTTCGAGTTGTTGGCTGAAAATTGGTAATAAAAATCATAGGGGAGAAGATCATGTTGAATAAAAAAATGGCTTCCGCCTTGAACGAACAGATGAACCGTGAGTTTTATTCGGCATATCTTTATTTGTCTATGTCTGCCTATTCGGCCTATGCCGGATTAAAAGGGGCAGCCAACTGGTTTTATGTGCAATATCAGGAAGAAATGGTTCACTTTGACAAGTTCTATCATTATGTTCTGAGCCAGGGAGAAATAGTGCAACTTAAAGCCGTCCAGTCTCCGCCGTCCGAGTTCAAATCGCTCATGGATATGTTTGAGCAGACATTGAAGCATGAACGTTATATCACCAAAAGCATCCACGACCTGGTTGATCTGGCAATAAAGGAAAAAGATCACGCCACGGAAGCACTCTTGCAGTGGTACGTCACCGAACAGGTTGAAGAAGAGGCCAATGATAACGACGTGCTTGCCCGTCTAAGGCTTGCCGGCAAAGAAGGTAACGGCTTGTTTATGGTGGATAATGAACTGGCGACGCGGGTCTTCACGCCGCCGGTCGCCGCCGCCAGCGCAGGCACCGCTAATTAACCTTTATAAAGCGGTTTTTTTATCATTCCCCCGGCCTGGAGCTTAAAGAGATGAAAAATAGAAGCATGCTCCGGCTGTTATCATTTGTTTCATTGTGCGCAACGGCTTGTTTTGCCGGTGTGGACCAGTTTTCCACCTCCGTAAACCTCCTGCTCAATGAAAGCGCGGAAACACAACTTGTCGTCCGGGTCACCGTGCCGACCGGACACATGCTTTACGCCGATCAGTTCGAGATCAGAACCCCGGATAATGTAAAATTAATTCCGTATTCACTGCCTGCACCGCATATTAAAAAAGATCCGTTCACGGCAGAAAAGAAGCTTGTCTATGACCAGTCTTTTACCGCCGAATATCTGGTCATGAATATGGCCGGCAAATCGCTGAAATTATCAGTCCGCTACCAGGGGTGCGATCAAACCACCTGCTTTTTGCCGGTCGAGCGTGAACTCCTGGCGTCTCTAGGGGCACAACCCAAGGAAAAGGCCGAAGTATTATTACATCACGACAAAACATCCATTGACGCGGATTTGGCAGTAAACGTCAAAAGTAATTACACGATTGCCGCGGTTCAGACCGGATACATGGATGCCTCCGCTTTTTTATCATTCCTTAATTCTCCGCTCGAACGCGGGCCGCAGTTAAGTTCAGTCCAGAAATCATGGCAAACCGGCAAGCTCTGGCTCAGCGTAATCCTGATGATCCTGGGGGGATTGGCACTTAATCTTACCCCCTGCGTTCTTCCTCTTATTCCCGTGAACTTGGCGATAATCGGCGCCGGTGTCCGGGCAGTTTCTGTCCGACGCGGATTTCTTCTGGGCAGTCTTTACGGTTTGGGTATTATCCTGGCTTATGGCGGGCTCGGGCTGGCAACGGTCCTGATGGGCGCGCAATTCGGCGCGATCAACGCTTCTCCCTGGTTTAACCTTGGGGTTGCCGTGCTCTTCCTGGTGCTTGGCCTGGCGTTATTGGATGTCATTCTGGTTGATTTCTCCAGATTCCAGGGGCAAATTCAAATGGAGGGCAAGGGGTTATTTTTTGTGGTTATTCTCGGCGCAGTATCGGCCGTGCTAGCCGGCGCGTGCGTCGCGCCGGTTGTCATAGCTGTCTTGCTGCTCTCATCAGACCTCTATCTCAAGGGAGAATTCATCGGATTAGCCCTGCCATTCCTGCTCGGGGTCGGGATGGCGCTGCCATGGCCTTTCGCCGGCGCCGGCTTGTCATTCCTGCCAAAGCCTGGCAAATGGATGCTGCGCGTCAAGTATTTCTTTGCGGCCATTATCCTCCTTGCAGCGTTTTATTATTTTTTTGTCGGCGCGAAGATGCTTTATAACAGGTTCAAGCCCGGGGATAACCTTGCCGGCACTACACAGTCAGGTATCAAATGGTTCGTGGAACCCGGAGCGCTGACAGGTGCTGATGGCAGGAAGCCGATCCTGATTTATTTCTGGGCAACCTGGTGCAAAAGCTGCCAGGCCATGAATAGAACAACTTTCAAAGATACGCGCGTCATGAAGAAAATGAACGATTTTACTGCTTTAAAATTCCAAGCTGAAAATCCTGGTGATACCCGGACCGCCGCGATGCTGAATGAATTCGGCGTGGCCGGTTTGCCGACTTTCGTGATCCTTAAACCAAAAATGTAATTGTTTCCGGCGGAACAATATGAGCAAGATTAATATTCGACAATTCGAAAGCGTGTCTGCGCTGAACACGGCGGTAGCCGCTTTGCTTAAGCACCATATTGAACTCGACTATCCGGGAACACACGCGGTCATGCTTTCCGGGGGCAAAACGCCATTCGCCGCCTACCGCCTTCTTTCCGGCAAATCATGCGTTCCGTCACGCAAATTGCGTCTCTTCCTGAGCGATGAGCGCCTGGTGCCGGAAACTTCCTGCGAAAGTAATTTCGGCAACATGCGCTTTATGTTCAATGACCTGGGCCTTAATGAGAAGCAGTTGATCCGCGTCAATAGCGCGCTTAACCCGGGCGACGCGGCTGCCAGGTACAACCTTGACCTGCAGTCTCTGGTTAATAAAGGCGGGAATATATCCCTCGGCCTGCTTGGCCTGGGGCCGGACGGGCATACCGCTTCGCTTTTCAGTTGTAAAGACCTTGAGCGCGCGAAAGGAACCTACGCAGTCAGCGTTACCGCGCCTGATGGCATGAACCGCGTCAGCGTTACGCCGCGCCTGATCTCAAAAATTCGCCAGGTGGTTTTTGTCGTTTCCGGCGAGGGCAAGAAGGCCATAGTGGACAAACTGATCTCCAATCCGTTTGGAGTGATTGCCGGCCTTGCGGTGGCCGGAGTCAGCATGAAGGATTTATGGTTTGCGGCTTGATGAATATTCAGCGAGGATAATAATATGATAAAACGAGAAGTTAAAAAAAATGTTTATCTCATTCCAAGCGTTGACTGGCACCGGCGCCTGTTTGACTCCCTGATCCCGCTACCCGAGGGCACAAGCTACAACGCCTATCTTGTCGAGGGTAATGAAAAGACAGTTTTAATTGATACGGCCGACCCGGCCATGCGCGCGGAATTTATGGATCATTTTACGGAAATTAAAAATATTGATTTTGTCGTTTCAAATCATACCGAGCAGGATCATTCCGGCCTGATACCGGCAATCATGGATAAATACCCTCGGGCCGTGCTGCTTGCTTCAGCCAAGGCTGTGAACATGCTGTCCGATCACCTGGCGATTCCCGCAGGCAGAACCAGGGCCGTGGAAGATGCCGAAACGCTGGACTTTGGCGGGAAACACCTTAAATTTATTTACACCCCCTGGGTTCACTGGCCGGAGACAATGTCCACTTGCCTCGTTGAAGACAAAATTCTATTCAGTTGTGATTTTTTCGGATCGCACTTGGCAACAACTGACCTTTTCGTTGGAGATGAAGTCGTGGTCTATGAGGCGGCCAAGCGTTATTACGCGGAGATCATGATGCCTTTTCGCAAGATTATCCCGGGTAACCTTGATAAATTAAAGGATATTAAAATTGATATTATCGCCCCAAGCCACGGTCCCTTATACCCGAACCCGTCATTTATCATGGACGCATACCGCGACTGGGTCACGGGACCTCCCCGTAACCTGGTTGTTATCCCATTCATTTCCATGCACGGCAGCACTGCAAAAATGGTAAGTTTCCTTGTCGACCGGCTGGCGGAAAATGGGGTGAAGGTAATGCCATTCGACCTTTCAGTGACCGACCTTGGTAAACTGGCGATAGCACTCGTGGATTCCGCCACCATCGTTATCGGAACTCCGACAGTGCACGTCGGCCCGCATCCGGCTGTCAGTTATGCCGTCAGCCTTGCAAACAGCCTTAGGCCAAAGGCCGCGTTCGCCTCGATCATCGGTTCCTACGGATGGGGCACCAGGGCGGTTGAAGCAATCGCGGGAATGATCCCGAATTTAAAGATGGAGCTATTGCCCCCTGTACTCTGCCGGGGTGTTCCACGCGAGCCGGATTTCAAAGCGCTGGCCGGATTGGCCGAAACGATCGCTTCAAAGCACGGCGAAATGAAGCTGAAATGAAAGGAGGGTTGGAAGATGACAAAAGTTTTGATTGTTTACGCCACCGATTATCAGAACACTCTTAAGATGGCCCAGGCCCTGGCTGATGGAGTTAATTCGGTAAAGGATTGCCAGGCAGTATTAAAGCCGGCCGATCAGGCCGGTGCGGACGACCTTGAAGCCTGCCAGGGCCTTGTACTTGGATCACCGGTCCACATGGGTAGCCCAGATTGGCGCGTAAAGCAATTCATTGACACTGTATGCAGCAAGGCCTGGATGAAAGACGCGCTTGTCGGGAAAGTGGGCGGGGTGTTTGTGACCGGCAGCGGTTACGGCAGCAGCGGCGGCGGAGCCGAACTGACAATGCTGGCAATGCTGAACAACATGGCCGAGCTGGGCCTGGTTATCATTCCGTTTCCCAAATCATCTCCAGGTTACGCCGAGGCGGGGTTGCAGTGGGGTCCTTGCGCCCGGACAGCCGACGGCAAATTTAATCAGGTCGGGATATCCGCAGGCGCCCTTGCGGCGGCAAAAAGTCACGGCACCAACATCGCCCGCGCCGCCGCCGCCATTAACGGCGTGAAAATATTCGCCTGAGTCTAAAAAAGTCCTTTTACCCGGCCGGTTTTAACATCGACATCCAGGTTGCGGAAGGCGGGACTGGATGATGTGCCAGGCATCAACTTGATGTCACCCGCGACCGGCACGACGAACCCGGCCCCTTTGTAGATCAGGATATCGCGGATCGGCAGCGTCCAGCCGCGCGGGCGTCCCTTGACATTGGGGTCATGCGACAGGCTTAAATGGGTCTTGACCATGCAAGTTCCCATCCCGGCTATTTCGGGGTCGGCTTCAAACGCGATTGCCTTGGCGGAGGCGGTGTCGGTATAAGATACGCCGTCGGCGCCATAGACTTCCCTGGCAATCAATTCAATCCTCTGGCGCAGGGGCACTGTAAGCTCGTAAAGGAACTTGAAGTGGTGCTTTTCGTTGCAGGCGGCAATGACCGCGTTTGCCAGTTCCAGGGCGCCTTCGCCGCCCTTGAGCCAATGCTCGGAGAACGCCACGAACGCGCCGTTCTGTTCGGCAATTTTTTTTATTAGGGCGACTTCAGCCTTAGTATCGGTATGGAAGCTGTTAATACAGACCACCGGTCGTACGCCGCTCTTCTTGACGGTTTCAATATGGGCGACCAGGTTCTCACACCCCTTTTCAAGGAGCAGGAGGTTTTCCCGGCGGTATGCTTCGTCCAGCGGAAGACCCGGCTTGACCGCCGGTCCGCCGCCGTGCATTTTTAGCGCGCGAACCGTCGCCACGATGACCACCGCATCCGGCTTAAGGCCCGAGAAGCGGCATTTCAGGTTCCAGAATTTTTCAAATCCAATATCGGCGGCAAACCCGCTTTCGGTAACGTGATATTCGCCCAGTCGGACGCCAAGCTCGTCGGCGATGATCGAGCTCTGGCCGATGGCGATATTGGCGAAAGGGCCTGCGTGGACAAAAACCGGCTGGCCTTCAATCGTCTGGAGAAGGTTCGGGTTAATGGCGTCCACCATCCACGCCGTCATGGCGCCGTCAACTTCAAGATCACGGGTGGTGACCGGATGACCGTTCTTATCGTAGGCCACGATAATTTTGGCCATGCGTTCGCGGAGATCCTTAAGGTCGCGGGCCACGGCCAGGATGGCCATAATTTCACTGGAAACCGTGATCTGGAAACCGGATTCCATTTCAAACCCGTCCATTTTGCCGCCCTTACCGATGGTGATATTCCGCAGGGACTGCGCGCAGAAATCAATCGCCCATTTTATCTCTATCCGTTTAGGGTCAATATCGAGGCGTTTCAACCCGATCTTTGACAGGCGCGCGTCATCGTAATTGCGCTCGTGCTGCATGCGGGAGGTCAGCGCCACCATCGCCAGGTTGTGCGCGTTGGTTATGGAATCTATGTCGCCGGTCAGGCGGATTGAAAGCGGGGAGAGGGGAATGCACTGGGCGATGCCGCCCCCCGCGGCGGAGCCCTTGATGTTGAAGGTCGGACCGCCGCTCGGCTGGCGGATAGCGCCGCAGACTCTTTTACCAAGCTTGCCCAGGCCCTCAATCAGGCCCATGGTCGTCGTGGTTTTACCCTCGCCGAGCGGGGTGGGGGTGATCGCGGTCACGTCAATGTATTTGCCCTTGGGAACTTTCTGAAGGCGCGTCAG
>Ga0351909_1161_pt1 | contig 19892 bp, 17 predicted proteins | sample TotcelHT113001L4_FD_206864 | JGI IMG/M metagenome (GOLD analysis project Ga0351909, IMG submission 206864) | Enriched cells from coal bed in the Powder River Basin, Montana, United States - Total cells T11 rep1 HSBNCT.T11.300.1.L4 ... | reverse complement strand
TCACGGCGCTGTCGAACGATCTTGCACTTGCGCTTGCCGCCCCGAGCATCCGCATCGAGGCGCCGATTCCCGGCAAATCCATGGTCGGCGTGGAAGTGCCGAACTCGGCATTCGGCTCCGTCTCTCTCAGGAGCGTTATCGAGAGCACGTCGTTCCAGAAAATGCAGGCGAAGACGAAGCTGGCGCTGGCGCTCGGCAAGGGTGCGGGCGGAGAGTCGGTTGCGGGAGACCTCACCAAGATGCCGCACCTGCTTATCGCCGGCTCCACTGGAAGCGGTAAGACGGTGTGTCTCGACTCCATTATCTGCTGTCTCCTGATGCACAACAGCCCGGATGAGCTGCGGGTCCTGCTGGTGGATCCGAAACGGGTGGAGTTGGTGGCGTTCAGCGAGATTCCGCACCTGGCGTTCCCCGTCGTGGTGGATACGGACAAGGCGGTGAAGGTCCTGCGGTGGCTCAACGTTGAAATGGACCGGCGCTATCGCGAATTCGCGAAGGCGAAGGCCCGCAACATCGAATCCTTCAACAAGGATCGCTCGCCAGGAGAGGCGATGCCGTACCTGGTACTCATAGTGGATGAACTTGCCGACCTCATGATGGCTGCGTTCGACGAGGTTGAGCACACGCTGTGCCGGCTCGCGCAGCTCGCCCGTGCGACTGGCATACACCTCGTGGTGGCGACCCAGAGGCCATCGGTCGACGTGGTCACCGGCCTCATCAAGGCGAACTTCCCCACCCGCATCAGCTTCGCCGTGACCTCGCAGGTCGATTCGCGCACCATCCTTGACACCGTGGGCGCGGAGAAGCTGCTGGGACGTGGCGACATGTTGTATCTGCCGAGCGAGGCGGGCCGCCCCAAGCGTCTCCAGGGCACATTTGTGTCCGACGCGGAGATGGAAAGGCTCGTACAGTTCTGGGCCGGCCAGCGTCGCCAGGAGAAGGCAATCGTCGACCTCGAGTCGGTCGAGAGCCCCGAAGGGGCCGGGCAGAGGGCGGCAGTCGCTGACCCGATGTTGGCTGAGGCGCGCAAGCTGGCGGATGAACACACGCAGATATCGGCGTCCTTCCTGCAGCGGCGCCTGCGCATAGGCTACCCTCGCGCGGCGCGCATCATGGAGCAACTGGAGACGGAAGCGGAGACGGGTGGTGAGCAGCAGGAAGAACCGCCGCCGCCGGAAGTCTAGGCTCCGTACTTGTTGAGCTTCAGGGCATTCGCCATCGCCAGCGGCATCAACTCGGCCGCATGAAGTTGCCCCAGCCCGCCTCTGAGGCAGGCCCGTTCGGTGAACTCGGTCACGTCATCGCGGCGACAGTACTGCGCCCGCAACAAGACCGGCACGGGGTGCCAGCTGTGCATGGCGAGCGCGGCCGGGGTGGAGTGGTCTCCGGTCACGACGAGTACGTCAGGATTGAGAGCCAGTATCGACGGAACACGTGCATCCAGTTCCTCCACCGCTCTGACCTTCGCGTCGAAGTCTCCGTCCTCGCCCCGTGCGTCGGTCTTCTTGAAGTGGACGAAGAAGAAATCGTAGCTGTCCCAGTTCTTCCTGAGGACGTCGACCTGGTCATCGAGGGTCTCTCCCGCGGGAAGGATGTCCATGCCGACAACACGCGAGACTCCGCGGTACATCGGATACGTCGCGATACACGCAGGGGTCAGGTGGAATATGTCGCGCAGCGGCGGGTAGTCGGGATGCTGGGAGAAACCTCTCAGCAGCAGCATGTTGGCGGGCTGCCTGCCCGAGAGCAAAGTGCGTGCCTGTGCTATGACGCTGTTGACTATCGCGGCCGTGGCGGTGGCAGCCTCTTCGAGCGCGCGAGCGGGCAACGGCTCCATTCCCTCGTGCTGCGGGTCCGTGTCCGCGATCTGCTCGGCCAACCCCTTCCCTCGGAAACGGATGACGAAGCGGTGCTCCTTGCCTGCGAAGAAGCCGACCTCGATGCCGTCGACGTGCACGCCCTCATTCAGAAGGCGGCACAATCCCTGGTTGATGTCGGACGAGAGGCGCCCCGCCCTGCGGTCAGAGATGCGTCCGGTGGAGTCCACCGTGCAGAAGTTGCCCCGTGCCACCACGTCGCCGCCCCTGACCTCGATGTCGAGGCCGAGGGCTTCGACGATTCCGCGGCCAAGGACGTACTTGAGCGGGTCATAGCCGAACAACGCCATGTGTCCCGGGGCGCTGCCCGGCGTGATTCCCGGGCTCACCGTGTAGGCCAACCCGCAGATTCCGTCGCTCGCCGCCCCGTCCAGGTTTGGCCGATGCGCTGTCTCGAGCTCGGTCTTGCCGGTTTCAGGATGGGGGAGACCGCCTATGCCGTCCATCACGAGGAGGACTATCTTCGTGGGAGTGACCTGTGCGAGCGTGTGCATCTCATCGAAGTTGATCATCACGGGTCATTGTAGTGACTCATGCACGGCGTTGACAACTGTCCTGTGGCACACGTAGTATGCTCGGGCCATGAGTAAGAATGAACAGCATGCCCCGGTACTAACCCTCGACATCGGTGGAACCAAGATAGCTGCCGCAGTGGTGGAGCCGGGGGGAGTTGTGACCTCCAGGGCACGCGGGGAGACGCCAGATTCCAGTGACGAGGGCGCGCTCCTCGACGCGGCGGAACGTGTAGCGCGACAGGCGCTTTCCGGGGCGGACGCGAACCTGCGCGACATGGAGGCTGTCGGGGTGTCATGTGCAGGCATCATCAACACGCGGAGCGGCATTGTCGTGTACTCTCCGAATGTCGCGGCCCTGCGGCGAACGCCTCTGCGGACCTTGCTGTCCGAGCGCCTGGGGATGCCCGTGCGACTGGCGAACGATGCGACGCTTGCTGCCCTTGGCGAGTGGGAGTACGGGTTGCACAGGTCGGTGACCGATCTCGTGTACGTGACAGTGAGCACCGGAATCGGCGGCGGCATCATCGCCGGTGGCAGATTGCTTGAGGGCGCCTGCGGAGCGGGTGGTGAGGTGGGGCACATGACGATTGATGTCAACGGCCCTGCGTGCGCCTGTGGGAGGTCGGGTTGTTGGGAGGCCCTCGCGTCCGGGAGCGCTCTCGCTGAGCGTACGGTGAGACGCCTTGAGGAGGGAGATAACAGCATCATCGGCGAGCTGTCCGGTGGAGACATGTCCAATGTGGATGCCCAGATGGTGTCCCTCGCAGCCCGCCAGGGCGACAGGCTGGCGAAGGAAATGATTGAGACGACCGCCTACTACGTGGGTGTGGGGTTGGGCAACCTTATCAACATCTTCAATCCCTCTGTTGTCGTGGTTGGCGGCGGCGTAACCAAGATCGGAGAGCCGCTTCTCGGTCCTGCGGCGGAGGTTGCGAGGGCGCGCGCCTACGTCACCGCGGCGGGCGATGTGGACATCAGGACGGCGCTCCTGGGCGATGACTCCCCGCTGCTTGGCGCCGCGGCACTGGTGTGGGGACTGGGGGACTCGTAGCCCCGCGCGCTCGTTGTCTGGGCAGAGTCGTTCTGGCACAATAGCTTCAGGGAAAGGAAGAAGGAGGCAGACACAATGCTTGGTGGAGCGGGACTGTACTTCGGAATTGCGAGCCTCGTGTTTGGCATCATTGTCATGGTGTTTCCCAAGATACTCAACTACCTCGTTGGCATCTACTTCATCGTCATGGGTGTGATACTCATCCTGGTCCGCTGATTTCAGGTGGTCCGGCTGGGGCGCGATACTTCCGCGCCCCTTCGTATGTCCATGCTGACGCAGTTGAACATTGCACCCCTGTGTGGTACCAAGGTCTTGAGAAGAGGAGAGAGGAGGTAGTGCGATGGCGATGTACATGACCATGGTGAAGTTCACACATCAGGAGGCGAGGGGCATCTCCAACTTCTGCAAGGAATGGCAGAACAGCGCGAAGCGGATCGAAGGTCTTGGCATCAAGCTGCTGGGCACCTACGGCATCCTCGGTCCGTATGACATGGCGTTCATCTACGAAGCTCCGGACGAGGAGAAGGCGGCGGGGGTTCCCCTGTCCATCTCGTACCTTGATCCGGGTATCCAGACCGAAACATGGACTGTCATTCCCATGGACGAATTCGCTTCCATCAGCCAGAGACTGCAGTGTTGATGGGATAGTCACGCTGCGCAAGTGGCAGGGGGATTCCCGGCTGCAAATGCCATGAAGTACTTCGCGTACGGGTCCAATCTCAACGCGCAACAGATGCAGCAGCGCTGCCCCGGGGCGAAGCGCCTCTTCAGTGCGCGCCTTCCCAACTACAGGCTCATATTCACCGGTGGCTCCAGGGGAAGGACCGGTGGCACTGCGACCATTCGTCTGGAAAGAGGCGAGCAGGTGCCCGGCGGCGTCTACGAGATCGACGGGCGCTGTCTTCTGGCCCTCGACAAGCACGAGGGATATCCGGCTGTGTACGACAGGATGAACGTCATCGTTTTCAATGACTTCGGCGATGCGGTGGAGGCGGTCACGTATTTCAAGAAAGGGCGAGGGGTGGAGGAGCCGCCGTCCGGAGAGTACCTGAGGCTCATCCGCGAGGGCTATCGAGACTGGGGACTCATCTAGAGAGACCGACGTAGATGCGGGGGCATCCACTCGCGTGGTGGATGCCCCCGCCTTTTCGGTCTGATGCCCTGTGCATCCCCGTCAGGAGATGCGGAAATTGTCGACGGTGTCTTCATCCAGATCGATTCCGAGTCCCGGGCCTTCGGGAATATGGACGTAGCCCTCGGAGTCGATTTTCATCTTCTGCTTCGTCACATCCCACCGCATCGGGGTCTCTTCAACGCAATACTCCAGGATGAACGTGGATTTCCGGGCCGCGAGGAACTGGAGTCCCGCTGCCAGGTTGATGCCGGTGGTGTAGAAGTGGTTGACGACACGCAGGCTCTTGTCCTCCACGTAGTCGGCGATGCGCATGGCATCTGTGAACCCATTCCGTGCGAGGTCGATCTGCGCGATGTGGATGCCGCCCCGGTCGATGAGGTCCTTCCACGCATACCTGCCGGCATCTCCCTCTCCTGCCGCGATGGGGATTCGGGAGGTGCTGCTTAGCTTCATGTAGCCCTCAAGGTTGTCCTGCTGCAGCGGTTCTTCGAGCCACAGGATGTTGAACTCCTCGAATTGCCGTGCCCGCTTGATGGCCGTCATCGTGTCCCAGCAACATCCGGCATCGATGAGAACGTCGTTATTCGGCCCCACGCCGCGTCGAGCACCGTCCACCAGGTCGATGTCCACCTTCTCGCTCTCGCCCATGGGCGCCCAGCCGAACTTCACCGCGGTATAGCCTTCGCTGATCCATCGGCGGCCTATCTCGGCGGTCTCATTGCCGTCCCTGCCGAAGAGGATGCTGGCGTAGGCACGCACCTTCTTGTGGAACGCGCCACCCAGAAGCTGGTGGATGGGCTTGTTGTAGTACTTGCCCGCGAGGTCCCACAGAGCCATGTCGATGCCGCCCATGGCGTGAATCACCAACCCGCGCCGGCCGTAGTAGAACGTCGCCTGGTACATCTTCTCCTGCAGCACCCGTATGTTGAGCGGGTTCTCGCCGATGAGCAGACGCGCCAGACCCGAGGTGACGGTATGGCTGAAGGGCGCTTCTATGGCCGCCTTGGCCACGCGTGGTGAAGAGTCTATCTCCCCTATGCCCGTCAATCCCTCGTCTGTGTGTATCTTGACTATGAGCGCGTCCTGCCCGGACGAGCACTTGTCCTCTATCTGGTCTTCGGGCAGGCGGAGTTCGATTGCCTCAACCTTCGTGATCTTCACCGTTTCCCTCCTTCTGTGCCATATGTGCGAATTGGCCCATCGCGGCCCCGTGGGGGGTGCTCACAGAACGCCGTATTTCCTGAAGACGTCTCCGAGGAGCGCGCCCTTCAGCAATTCCTCGCGCACCGTGTCCTCCGCGCTCGCCTTCTCCAGAGACAGTTCGATGACTCTCTGCTCTATCTCGCGTGGGATGACGATGACGCCATCGACATCCGCCAGGACGATGTCCCCTTCGTGTACGAGCACGTCTCCGCACATCACCGGGTGTCCGTACTCGAGTACGATGCTCCTGCCCTTTGAGTCGAGAGGCCTCGTACCGGTAGCGAACACGGGGAACTTCATCTCTGCGATCCGCACGAGGTCGCGCGTGTAGCCATCGATAATCGCGCCCCTGGCCCCGCGCGCGCGGCAGGCGGTCGACAGGAGTTCTCCCCACAGTGCCGTCTTGGTCGAGCAGTTGGTCCCGCCCACCAGTACGTCGTTTGGCTTGAGGGTGTCCACCGCCGCAATCTCGTTCTCGTACGGGTTCTCTCGTATCTCGTAGATATCAACGCTGAGCACGGTATGCGCCCTGCCGGCCACCACGGCGCCCGGCCACATGGGATTGATGTCCGCGCGCATAGCCTGGTTTCGGTACCCCAGTTGGTCCACTATGTCGGAGACGACCGATGAGTACAGCTTCTGCTCCATGGTGTCGAAGAGTTCCTTGTCGTTCTTGAACTTCATCCAGACAGACTCCTTTCCAGTTTCTCGCCGTACTGCGCGCCGCTGATGGGGAGGACGGTCGCACATTCCGGTCACAGGCTACGTGTGATTGGCACAGAACAGTGTAGGCAGGCGTTCTGGTTACGTCAATGCAACCTACGCGTCGTCTCGGTCAGCGGGACGGATCTCTTCTGCGACCCAGGACAGGTACTCGGCGCTCCCTCCGACCACCGGCAGCGCGATGACCTCCGGTACGTCGTAGCTGTGGTGGCGTTTGACTTCCGCTGTGAGAGGCGCGAGTGCATCAGCCGTGGTCTTCATGATAAGGAGCGACTCTTCTGCAGACTCCAGGCGGTTCTCCCAGTGGAAGAGCGAGCGGACGTGCGGAACCACGTTGGCGCAGGCGATGAGCCGCCGGTCAAGAAGCACACGAGCCAGCCGGTCCGCCTCCCCCGCGTCGACGGTGGTCACGAGGACCACCAGCGCCTGCGGAAGCTGCATCTACAGCCTCCCGACGGGAAGGAGGTACATCGGCAGTTCGGTCTCAGGGAAGCCGAGCATGCTGCCGATTGTCTTCGTGCGGAAGGCGCCTACCGGTACCGCACCAAGTCCAAGCGCCGTGGCCTGCAGCAGGACGTTCTCAGCCGCGTGCCCCACATCCATATGCACGTACATCTTGCCCCGGTCCCCGTATCGCTCGGTGGTGCGCTCGTATACTGCGGAGAGGACGATGATGACGGCCGCGTTCCGCACGCAGGGCTGCCCGAGCGACGCCTCGGACAGCTCGACGCGCATCTCGCCGCTCTTTACAAGTGTCAACGAATGCGTTGCCGGTTCGTAGTGGTACAGCCCCGGCTCGAGGCCGTCGGCATCGCCGGTCACGATGTAGGTCTCAAGTGGATACGTTGCGCCTCCGGAGGGAGCGGCGCGGAAGCCGTTCTCGCCGGTGATGCCCTGCGCCGCCCACAGGAGTTGTGAAATCTCGTCCACGGTGACCGGGCCGGGTCCGTATGCACGCGTGGAGCGGCGCCTGGTGAGTGCTTCCTCGAGCGAGACCTCGCCTCGCTGTCGTGGTTCTGGTAGTCGCATGTGTCCTCCTTCGCGTCAGTTGTCGCGGGTGAGCTGGAAGAGGGGTTGTGGCGACCCATGGTTGCGTCCGAATCGCAGATAAGGATACCAGAACGGCGTGTGTCGGCGCGTTGTGCGGGATGGGCGGGGGTGGTGGAGGCCGGCGCTCTTGACGGAGCCGGGCGGCATCATCCCACACGAAAGTCGCTTCCTGTGCGCTTGACAGTGAGCGCCACCGGGTCTTCGAGTCAACCTTCCGCACCATGCTGCGGAGTCAGATGATGCGTGAGGTCTAGCGGTTTGACCGGCCTCAGGCGCCGACGACTTCCTGCACGAATATGCGCAGGCTCAGTGCGTGACTGAGCATGTCTGACTTCTCTTGAGCCCGGGCAACCTCTTCTGTTGTGGGTTCCAGGCTGCGCACCAGCAACCGCAGCCAGGCTGAGGCTTTGTGAATCTCTATCTCCCGCACCCTGAGACGGTGTTGACCGTCCAGCCCGTCGGCAACGCGCAGGATGCCGGCCAGCAGCAGCGCCTTGCGGCGATCGGGGAGGGGCTCGGTATCCAGGACATACTCCGCTGATGATGCGTGCCACAGGAGGCAGTAGAGCAACAGCGAACGTTCTTCCGGATTCAGTGAGGAGATTGGCCGCTCCGATGACGAAGTGTCTATCCGGGCCTTGATCGCGTGGAAAGCCATCACTCCGTGGCGGTCAGACTCTGCAAACGCCTTTGCCCAGCGCGGCAGAGCGGAGGCCTCCGCCTGTGCGCGTGGCGACGCACCGATGTCATGTGCGTAGCAGGCCGCCACGAGAGTCCGCCGGTTATCGAGCGTGAGCCCTGGCAGCAACCCGAGCACTTCCAACCGGTCGAAAATTGAGGTTGCCAGGTCGGCGACCTTGTGGGCATGCAACGACCCCCACCCGTAGCCATACTCCTGAGCAAGAAGCTCCACCGCGTGGACCTGTGAATCGTTCATGAGCTCGTCAGAAAGGATACCATGACCGGATTGTATGCGCGACAGTGTCCGCAAGGTCCGGGACGGCGTGACACTCCAGGTCTCCACCCGTATGACTGCGTGAGTGCGCGAGAATGCCCGGTTGGTGGTATGCTCGCGTCTGATGGAGGTAAGTGCCATGGGACGACGAGTGATGCTGCTCGCGGCAGCGCTGATCTGCGCGGCCCTTCTTGTTCCCGGATGCGTTGCGGACGAGGCTCCTGCTGAGACGCCCGCGCCGGGAGGAGAGTTTCTGAAGCCGGACGAAGCGTTAGAGGCTGTGCTGATATGGCTTCGGGTCGAATACCCGGACCGTGCGCCTGTGACGGGCCTTTCATGGGTCTCGGAAGACGTGGTTGTCCTCGGTCCGAACGGCCAGCCCCTGCTCGGTGCCGCGGAGAAGCGATTCACCGCAACCGGATGGGTGGCGGCAGTCACCTGGGCAGTTGTGGCCCCCGAGTTCATCGTGTATCAGATTACCCTGAAGAGCCCGACGCTCGGCTGGTTCTGGGAAGGGACCGTCAGGGCCAGAGGGGGCCAGTTCAGCGAGGAGACGGGCATGCAGCAGATGACTGAGGAGCTAGCTGCCGAACTGGCGACGCAGTTCGTCCACAGCTCACCGACGTACTCGTCCAGCGGGATGAGCGGAACGCTTCAGCGTATCGAGTCCCGGCAGGACAGCCGGCCGTATTCCTGGACCTTCGTGTTCCAATTCGACAGCCGGAACTCGGGATACGGGGATACCGCCGGTCAGGTGGTGCTGCCGGTAATCACGCCTCACCGTGCTGTGGTGACTGTTGCTGCGATGGAAGTGGTTGAGGCCGTCATGGACGGCAGGTGGGACATGCTGGCGCAGGCATTTCTCGACGCTGACGAAGCTGACGCCCGCCGTGTGGCTGAGGAATTCGTGCGCAACAGCCCGACTTTTGTGTTTGACGGTATCCCCGCTACACTTGACGTAGGGGAAACACTGCATCCCGACCTGGAGAACGCCTGGACCTTCGTCATCCGATTCGAAAGCGCTCATGCGGGGTATGGCGACAGGACGGGCCAGATGCTCGCCCAGGTCATCACTCCCCACGAGGCGTACATCACCGTTGAGAACGGAGAAGTGGTGAGCGCGCTCATGGATGGGAAGTGGGATATGCTGGCGCAAAGGTTGGTGTAGTAGCTCCCCGATAACGTTGCACTCCTTTCAGGTGTACTGGTGTACTTGTGAAGAGAGACGCCCGGAAGCTGCATAGGAGTGAGTGGCCCGCCGGAAGGCGGGCCACTTCCCATTTCCAGGGTCGTGGTGTGTGGTGGTGTGGGACTGCTACAGCTGGCCGCTGCGTTCCAGTTGCAGCTCCGTGGCGCCCGCCTGTCGATACAGCCCCAGCGTGTTCTGGTGGCAGGTCATCACGATGACTTGGTGGTGTGACACTGTCAAGGAAAGAGACTCGGTTGAATCCCCCAGCAGAGAATCCTTCCAAGTTCCTCCCAGCGGTGGCACTCCACGTTCTCCTTCATGCATGCCCCGTGTACGGAGTCATCGTTGGAGACCACCGTCCAACCATGTACCTTGCCCAGCGCAACTAGATGGCTGTCCACGGCCTTCCTCCCGGCCCGGCTGTTCCAGAATCCCCCATACGTCTTGGCGCCAATGGAAAAGGGGGGGCCGTACTTGTTCTCGAGGTCGTGAAGGAGTCCCATGGATTGCGCATCCAATGCTGCGACAACGGAAGGATACTTGGTTTCCCACGTGGCCAGTGTCTGCCTGAGCTTGTCGGTGCGCCGTGACAGCTCCCGTTTCACACCTTCAGGAACTCGGAGTCTGTTCTCTCTTGCCATACGGCGAAGCTTGGTCGTTAGTGCAGCATCTTGCAGATTGATGAGAGCGTCTGAGTCGCAACAGTAGACTCTCGGGCGAGTCAACCCTAGTCGCCCTGTCGTCTCCACTCATCCCTCACCCAGCTGCCGAAGTCCTCCACCTGTTCGACTTTCATGTCGAGCACTTCCGCCAGGTCAAGCTTTGACATGGCTCCATTCTCATGAGCTTGAGACAGGAGTGAAATGAGGGGTGCTCCAAGTGCGGTCAGTCGTCTTTGGCGTTTCGTGTGCCCTGTTCTACGAACGGTTGTGGCGCGAAAGTAGGGCTGCCTCTGCTCCCAGATCGCGCGTTTAGAGGCGTAGAACCCCTTGGGAACGAGGTCCAACTGCTCCAAGAGGAGTGCCACGACGTGACGGCTGGCCCCGAAAGGCAGTCGGACCTTGTCAAGCATGTAGTCTGACCAAGTGTCGCGAGGTTCCAGCAGGTTCAGTTTGCGAAGCAGCGCGAGCAGGTCTTTTTGGGGGACGAGCATCTCTGCTGCCAGCGCATTGGCGAATGCCTCATAGTGCACTCCTTCTCGGTGTCCCTCAAAGTCGCAGACAAGTCCGGAGCTTCTTGTGAGGAGGTGAGCCCATTCATGCAGGAGCGTGAAAGCGCGTCCCGTTGCAGCTTCCGCGTCCTCTCGGTTGACCAAGATTGCAGGCACAGATGGATGCTCCCACCGGGAAGCCCCTCTAACATCGCTGGGGTCAAGCTTGAGAGAGATGACAATGACTCCCTTGGCCTCGATCGCACGCTTCCAGTGTTGGAACGCTGCCTCCGGGCCATTCCAGCGGTCACGCACTTCTGCAGTTATCCCGAGGCATTCGCGTTCGCGTGTGGCAACGTCGACAATCGGTTCGCTGGGATCAACTCGCCCGATGTTGACCTCTCTGCGGGCACCGATGACCTCAACCAATCGTGCTGCCAAGTCAGTCAGACTCAGAAACTGTTCGAGTCTGACGTGGGTGTCGTAGTGCAAGGCTTCCAGCTTCCTCTCGCGAAGCCCACGCATACTGAGAGAAAAGGCAAGTTCTGGGGGGGAGTCCAAGAAGAAATACCCCACTGGGCAGCGGTAGACTTCCGCAAGATTCTCGAGCGCTTCGAGTCCAGGAATGGCCGAACCGGACTCGTACTGGGCGATTCGCTCGGAATCGACTCCGCTGAGTGTTCCAGCCTCTTCGATTCCAAGCCCCATGCGTCGCCTGCCCCACCGAAGAATGGCGGGGTTGGTCCACTGGTCGGGGGGATGCACCTGCGTCGCTTGTGCCATCGCGCTGCGTAGAGATGGATGGAAAAGTGGCGAGACTCCATCCCTCAACGAACGCCATGATATGGCGTCGCTGTAATGGATGTCAACGAGTGGTGACACCGTCCTCAGAGCCCCGTTCTCTCGGCCAAGCCCCGATTGGGGGTTGATCGGGAGGCAGACGCCACACACGCGTCTTCTGACACCAGTCACGTTAGTCCTCATCGGCCGCCACGTCCAATACGCCTGTTTCTGTCCGTGCCGCCCAGATACTCGCTGAAGCCATCACCCCTCACTAGGCTCACGTGACTGTGCAGGCTGGCGCGTTGGTCGGTGCCGTCATGGACGGCAAGTGGAATATGCTCCGGCAGATGTTGGTCTGATCGCGCCTCGGCCATGGAGAAGCGCTCCCTTCCGGTGTGCTTTGTGAAGATTGACGCCCGGAAGCTGCATAGGAGTGGGAGGCCCGCCGAAAGGCGGGCCTCTTCGGATTCATGGTGGGAAGGCCCTATGAAGCGGGCGCTGCCAGGCAAAGGACTGAGGCGGATCTTGAGATGCCCATATGTGCAGGTTTCTTGAGGTTGCCTACTTCGATGTATGTGCTAGGCATTGGCTTGTGTGCTCCTCCAAAGCTCTTGTTGCCTCCTCGTCTTCCCGCGGGCTATTGACTCGGAGGTGCACAGTCACTAGTCTACGCAAGAGAGTACGGCAATGCGTCTGCGTAGACTGATTCTAGACGGGTTCGGCCCCTTCCGGCACTACGAGTTTGACCTCCCTGAGGAGGACACCGCCTGCCTTCTTCTGACAGGCAAGAACAATCAAGGTAAATCGACGCTCATACAGGCCTTGCGGCTGCTTCACGGTGCCACCAAGGTAGCTCGAAGGATTGTCACGGGTAGATCAAGCGAAGGCGACCTCTTGCGACGGGACACAGAGGATTTGGATGTCCCCAGGCTGATGCATGACTACGAGGCCTCGAAAGCCACAATCGTTGGTGAGTTTGTGGGGTTTCGGCTGGAGGTGCGGCTTGACGCGGAGACCGGCAGAATCACCTGCGTGCCCAGCAGGAGAATCCCTCGCGATGTTGACCAAGTCCTCGGTTTCATCCCGCCGCTGGGGCAGGTCGCCGAGGATGAGACTCTGATCAGCAACGAAGGGCATCTTCGGAAGAGTCTTAGTACGAGTCTGGCTCCCAGACATCTCCGCAACCACTTGTATCGCACCCTGAGCGAAGAAGACCTGGCGCTTGTGAAGACGATTGTGAGAGACACGTGGGAAGGCATTGAGTTGCTTTCCGTTGAACGGGATGTGTCCAGCAACAAGCTTGCCTGCTTCTACCGGGAGGGAAGGATGGTCAGAGAGCTTGCGTGGGCTGGGCAGGGGCTACAAATATGGTTTCAGCTTGTGACCCATCTTGTGCGTTTGAGAAACGTGTCTATCCTCGTTCTCGACGAACCTGAGGTGTTCCTGCATGCCGAGAAGCAGCACGACTTGGTGCGGCTGTTGCGCGAGTACCATGTTGGGAGTTCAATCGTCGCGACGCATTCGGTAGAACTGATGAACGATGTCGACATTAGCCATATCCTTCATGTCGACAAAGCGCGCGAGAGTCCCCAAGTCCGTGTGGCAGGAGATCGACAGTATCTTGAGAGCATACGATCGCAGGTTGGTTCGAGCTTCAATTTCGTTGCATCTCAGTTCGAGGAGGTCGATCTGCTTGTCTTCACCGAAAACAAGGACGACTTCGACATCCTCAGACTTCTTGCCGTGGCCGCAGGAGTTCGCGTCAGACCATTCGGTGTGTCTCTTGGGGGGTTCTGCGAATACTACAAGAGCGTGTACTATCTGGATGCATACAAGGTACTGCTTGGGCGGTCAATTCCGGCGACGGTAGTGCTAGATCGGGATTACTACCCAAAGTGTTACGTGGACTCGGTCCTAGGGCAGTTGCGAACGGCAGGAATCAATGCGGTGTTAATGCCTGGAAAGGAGATGGAGAATCTGTTCCTGCGAGATGAGGTCTTCCGGGCGTTCGTGCCCGCGACGGACATGTCGGCATTTCTGCAGTTCATGAACGCGACGATGGACGATCTGCGTGAAGACTGCTTCGCTAGTTGTCTGACTCTTGACGAGAAGTACGGCAATCGCAAGCTGGACATCAAGACCCGATACACTCAACTTCGAAGTTGGTTTGACGGGGCGTGGAGTGACCCTGAAGAGCGCCTACGCCTTGTTCCCGGAAAGAAGGTGCTGCAGGCCGTGCGCCAGTTTGCCAAGGGGCGACTCGGGAAGACGCTGACGCTCAAGGTGCTCGTCGGGTTCCTGATCCAGAGCGGCAACACAGGAGAAGTTGCGCGCTTCGTGGCCGACGTTATGCAGACTGACCCGGGAGGACCCTCTCGCTGACTACGTGTGGGAAGGCCACCAGCTGAGAAATACGCGGCCGTGAGACCGCTTCGCGGCGGCGACGTAGTTGGGGGCGAGGAACGGTAGGCTACTCGTTCGGCAACATTCTTAGCTGAGTTGACACGTAGTGTGACAGCCTGTCGCGATTCAGAGCCTAATGGATGCTGCGGGAGACTGGGACCTTTCGGCATCAGTTGGTGTCATTGCCGTGTCCACCAGCCGCCAGGCGGGACTCTTCGTATGTGAGAGGACGGTGATGGTGGAAGCCGTCGGCTAGAGCGATCCGCCGCACTCCAGCACCAACTCCGTTGCGCCAGCCTTTCGGTACATCTCCAGCGTATTCTGGTGGCAGGTCATCACGATGACCTGGCGGTCCGTGGCGAAGCCAGCCAGCGCCTTGATGGCCAGGGGGCCGCGGTCGTCGTCGAAGTTGACGAGTATGTCGTCCATGATGACCGGCAACGGCTCCGCGTTTCGCTCGTATTGCTCGATGAGGCCCAGTCGCATGGCGAGGTAGAGCTGCTCTCGCGTGCCGCGGCTCAGGTCATCTACCCCTCTGTCGTTCTCGTCAGTGTCCCGGACGCGGAGGTCATCGCTGCCCAGCGGGCTGATGAGGGTCTCGTACTTCCCGCCAGTCATCAGAGCGAACGCACTCTGTGCCTCGCGTATGACTGCGGGCTGGCGTGTTGTCTCGTATTTCGCGATCGCCTGGTCGATGGCCCACAGGGCCAACTGCGTGCGAAGCCATTCTCGATGCGCATCCCTGAGTTGCTGCCGCAGAGTCTCAGCGTCCGCTTCCAGCTTGAGAAGCTCCTCGCTGGACTTGAGCGCGCTGAGGTCTTTGTCGAGACCGGTGGTGAGCCGGATGGTCGACTCAAGTTTCTCAGTCACGTCGGAGAGTTCCGCGACCACCAGGTCAAGGCGCGCGCGAATGGCCTCCGGGTTCGTCGACTGCAGAGTGGCCAGGAACTCGTCATACGGCGCCCCGACGCCGACGGCGGCCTGGATGGCCTTAGTCGCATTCCTGATGTCGGCGCGCAGCGTGCGGGCCCTTGTGGATTGTCCGTGGAGGGACACAAGCTCCTCGGCCGTCGTCACGCTGAAGCCGGACAGGAAGGCGGCGAAGCGCACCCGCTCTGTCGAGAGGTTCGCGGTGAGTGCTGCAGCGTTCTCCTCCAACTGCTTCATCTCGCGGAGGAGCGCGTCCTTTCTGACTCTAAGTTCCTGGGCTCTGTCGAGTCTAGAATCGACGGCTTCTATGCCTGCGGCCACGTCCGTAGTCGGCAGAGGCTCTGACAGAGATACCTCAACTCGAGCCAGCCCGTCGGCTGTCGTCTTCATGACAGCCCGCATCCCTTCGATACGGGACGCTCTCTCGTCGATGGTTCTCAGGCTCTGCTGCAGCGCGCTCAACGATTGAAGCTGGTCGCTCACCGCGTCGGGTGAGAGCGACGGCGTCAGCCCCAGTGCCGCCAGGTACGAACTCCAGGCAGACTGCGCTTCTGCGAGGAGTCGCACTTTCTCTTCCCGCTCGACTGTCAACTGCTCCACTGCTTTGTCGCGAAGCGGGCCGGACGACGAGCCCAGAGAGAGTGCAATCACCACGCCAAGCGCCCCGGCGACTCCCGAGACGATTGCCGGGATGACGTGTCCGTTGAGCGCTGAATACACGCAGCCCACCGCGCCGAGTCCGAGGACAGCGAGACCGATGACGCGATAGGTAGTCGGCAGGCTTGGCCTGGCGTGCGACGCGCGCGTCTGATTGTAGTAGTCCTCCAGCCTGTTGGCGGCCTTCTCCGCCGCCTTCTCGCACGCATGGAGGTTGTCCTCGGTCCGGTGGAGGATGTCTCGCTGTTCCGTGGTGAGGGCGAACGACCTGACGCGTCCTTCGTTCCAGTCCTCGCCAAGTTCACTGATGGCGTGGCTGGCCTGCTCACGTGCCATGTCTTGTTCGCGAACTCGAAGGGGCAGGTCGCGCTGCGCGTCCCGGTACTGGGTGAGACTGCGCGAGAGAGACTTGATATCGTTCTCGTGCTCCAACAGGGCCCGGTCGAACGCCAGGTGGTCCAGCTCCGACTGTCGCCCCGCTCGCTGGTCTCGTGTTTCCTGAAGTTTCCCCTCAAGCGAGAGTATGGATTGCTGCCGCTTTCGCAGTTCATCGAGGGACGCATCAGGGATGTCAGGCAGGCGTGCAAGCGGCTTCAACTCGTCCTCCGCCGCACGCAGACCGACGAAAGTCCCGTACAGACTGCTCTGCCTCTCGAGCGACCGCTGCTCCGCCTGGAGGCCGCATTGAATCTTCCGCAGCCGAGCCTCGTCCTCGGCATAGCGGTCGAACTCTTCCTTCTTCGCATCATACTGGCCGAGCAGTTTCGCTGTCTCGCGTATCCGTCTCTCAACGTCTACAAGTGCGCTTGCGAGAACGTTCATCTGTTGCGTGCTGCCTCGGGGCTTGTAGAGCCTCTCCGCAGTCTCCGCGAAGAACTTCTTGAGATCGGTGATGGAGACCTCACCCAGGCCGAGTCCCGCGCCGTAGATGCGGCTCCGAAGCTCCTCTCCCTGAAGTTGCTTCGCCGCCTGTAGCTCCTGCAGGCTGATGGCGAATACATTGCGGTAGAGCTCATCGGACACGTACCCGAGCGAGGCGCTGAACTCCGACTCGCTCATCTCGACGCCGTTGGCAGCATGCACGGTGAGGGGGCCACCGCCCTTGCCGGAAGTCCTCGATATCGTCAGTTCCGGGGCGGACGGATCGCGCATGCGGCAGACCAGGCGGCCGCCGTACTTACCGCCCCGCAGCGGTGGAAACGGGTTGGCGGACGTCGCCCTGGAAGGGAAGCCGAACAGCACGCGGCGGATGAACTCGAGCAGTGTCGTCTTGCCGAATTCGTTCTGACCGTAGAGGACGTTCAGTCCGGGCGCAAGGCCGCGCACCCGCGCGTCCGCGAATATCCCGAAGCCGTCGATGTGAATCTCGCGCAGCTGCATGTCAGGTCTCTTCGACAACCCTGTCGAGCGTCTGTCTCCTCGCCTGCTCGGCAATGACTGCCAGTTCATCGCTCGTCACGGAGGACTGTTCGGGCTTGTCCTTGAGATGGCGGAAGCCCTGCCAGGAAGACAGGGCGTCTTCCAACTCCTGTCTTCGCTCCTCGAGACGCCCGGTTGAAGGGTCGAGGAGCATGTCATACACCGAGATGAGATCGCCTACGAAGTCCTCGCGTCCCCGTTGCATGTCGATGTCGTACGTGCCTCGGGTCTCCAGCGGGAGCTTCTCAGGCCAGACCCATGGTTCCCATCCTTCGACTTCCTCCCTGACCGCGTGCAGGAGAGCATCCATGGCGCCGGCACGGGCCAGCTCCCGGTGCATGGCGGACCTTCCCGTCAGTGCAAGCCGGACGATTGCGTGCCGGCCCCGGGAGTCTTCCGAGATGGTGCGGCACGCACCGGCAATGGCGCGGCGCACCGCATCCTGAGAGTCACACTCCGAGATATCGACTGTTCCACCGTGGTAGCGCACGACATCTGTTGGCACGAAGCGGATGTCCGGCGGGGCAGCATCGGACAGCGTGACGACGCAGCAGCCCTTCGGGCCTGTCTCGTTCGGTTGGCGGCTTTGCGAACAACCGGGGTAGACGATGGCCGGCCCGTCTGCCCGCAAGATGCGGTGGGCGTGAACGTGGCCGAGAGCCCAGTAGTCGAATCCCTTCGAGGATAGCTCGTCGACCGTGGTGGGGGCGTATGGGAGGTGCAGGGTGTCCCCGCCCACGTTTGAGTGCAGGACCGCGATGGATGGCACACCGCCGTCGGGGCGAGGAAAGAGCGACGCCAGGTTCTCGCGGACCGCCTCTTTCTCGTAGCTCATCCCGCAAATGGTGGCGATAACCCGGCCTTCACGAGTAACTTGACGAATGTCAACGTGGTCGCCGGCAAATGTGTGGGCGGTCTCGGGCCACTCGATCGTGGCGCTCCAGCCGCTCAGAGGGTCGTGGTTCCCGCAGGCGATGAATGTCTCTATGCCGTGTTCGGCAAGACGCTGGAGCCCTTTCTGGAACTTGAACTGCGCACTGAGGCTCCTGTCTGCGCTGTTGTAGACATCGCCGGCGATGACGACGAAATCGACCTCATGCTGAACGGCTACGTCGACGATGTTCTGGAACGACTGGAAGGTAGCGCCGTTCAGTATCCTGCCGCGCTCTTCGTCGACCTCCGAAAGTCCACGAAAAGGGGTGTCGAGGTGCAGGTCTGCGCAGTGAACGAACTTGACGGTACCCATGTGACACCGGGGGCTGGAAATGGAGCCGGAGCCATTATACCGTGCACGGCTACGGAACTGTACAGCGGTCGTTCGCTCCTTCAGACGCTGAAGGCATCCAGTCGTTGCAGTGCAAGCAGGGCTTGTTCGCTGTTCGGGTCGAGTTCAAGAGCCCGCTCGAAGGCTGCTCGACTGCCTGAGATGTTGTTCAGCTTGAGCAGGATGCTTCCCCTGTGCCGCGCAAGCGCTTCCGTTTCGAATTGCGGCAGCCGCTGAGAGATCATATCGAGGTACTTGAGGGCGCACTCCAGTTCCCCGAGTGCTGCGTAGAACGCGGCCCGGTTGCTCCATGCGGCGGCCAGCTCTTCGGGCTGCAGTTCCAGTTCATCCAGCTCCGCGCTCTCCGTCTCTACGTCGCGCAAGACCCCCTCGCTCTTGCCTCTCTCGGCTGTGTCATCCTCGCCAGTGAGGTACATGGCCTTGTGGCGGCAGAGACCGGCGATGGACGCATCCCCCATCCCGTCGAAAAGTGCGGCTGCCTCCATCCACGAGGGAGGGAAGAGGGTGTCGAGCGCGATTGCACGCTCCATTGCCAGCCTTGCGCGCCTGCCGCGCCCGGCTGCCTTCAATCGCCACGCCTCCAGCAGCCACGTATCTGGCTTGTTGGGGGCCGCTGCAATGAGCTCCTTCAGGAGAGACGCCGCGGCGTTCGCGTCGCCCGCGCGCAGCAGGACACGCGCCTTGCCGGCAAGGCCGTCTGCATTGTGAGGTTCCGCGGCCAGGACGCGGTCAAAGGCCTCGCCGGCCTGCGCATCTTCGCCCGCCTGCAACTGCACTTCGGCAAGGTCGTTGAGGGCCTCCGGATTGTCCGGCTGCAGCGCCAGCGCCTTTCGGAACTCCGCCCCTGCCTCGACAGGTCTCTGCAGTGCGACGAGTGCACGCCCGCCATAGAGATGCGCGGCAAACGAATCCGCATCCTCAAGTGATTGCACGAACAGTCCCAGACCGGTCTCAAAGCGTCCTCTCCTGCAGTGCGCCCGCCCGACGTCCACGAGGAATGCCGCTCTATCTGGAAGCTGCCCCAGCGCCTCACTCCATGCGACGGCGTCGCCATTCTCCGGAGCTTCCGTCAGCGCGAGTTGAGCGTAGTCGCGCGCCTTCTCCAGGTCCAGCGCAAAGTAGGCGGCACGGGCCATGTTGAGATAGCTCTCAGCAGGGGCAACTCCAAGGCGTTGCGACCGGGAGAACGCCCGCGCCGCAAGCTCGCCGTTGCCCGTTGCGAGTGCCGCGGTTCCCAGAAGCATCCAGGAGGATGCAAGGTCCGGTTGGATATTGGTGGCGAGTTCAAGGAAGCGAATGGCCTGCTCATCCCGGTCGAGCGTCATCAGGGCGCGTCCCTTGCCCACGAGCGCTTCCACGTTGCGTGGCTCGGCTGTCAGGGCGTTAGTAAAGGCCTGCAGGGCAGCCTCCGGGTCTCCATCTCCCAGCAGCGATTCTGCAATCTCGAGGAGGATCTGCACGTCCGACTCGGACGATGTTGCCTCAGTCTCCATGCCTGCTCCCTAGAACCTGCGGGTGTAGCCTGCCATGCTGAGGCGGCCACCCGCTTCGTGCCCGTAGCTCACAA
>Ga0351909_1156_pt1 | contig 20489 bp, 19 predicted proteins | sample TotcelHT113001L4_FD_206864 | JGI IMG/M metagenome (GOLD analysis project Ga0351909, IMG submission 206864) | Enriched cells from coal bed in the Powder River Basin, Montana, United States - Total cells T11 rep1 HSBNCT.T11.300.1.L4 ... | reverse complement strand
AGGTCGCGGGGAGTCACAAATATGCGAGACAGCCGGTGAAACCGCTGGGATACCTGATGCTCCAGAAGCCTGATTGTCTCACCGTTGGCAAACTTGGGATGGCGAATCTTGACAACAACGTTCTTGCCAGTGTTCTTGTTTAGCGACAGGAAGACTGTGCCCTGGCCGCCGTTTCCGATCCTGTATTGGATTTCAATGCCGTGTTTCCGTCTTTTCGTCACGAACAGGCGCCCAGCAGGCAGGTAAATGGGTTTGGGAGTAGGTTCGAGTTTGAAACTCATACGTGGTTACCTCCCTGTATGTCATCACGATAGGCCAATGCTATGGTGAGATTGTCCCTGCAGGGCAGACGCAGGGGGTCAGTTTCCTCGACAAGATTGGCGAGAACCGTATCCGCAATGAGCTGCAGATCACCATTGAACTGCTGTACCGCCGCGATGATGGCCTGCGGGAACTCGTCGTCCACGATATTCCAGAGACCGTCGCTACCTCCAATGAGTAGATCCCCCGAAAGAACAGGGAGAGAGGACGATTGCGGATCTCCGTCGATCACAGGGCCAAGCGATGCGGCTAGTTCATTGAGCGGCGCGCCCGGCACCCTCTGAGGTTCAACAAGCACTTCAACTTTGCCGTCTTTCCTGACGACAATGAACTTACTGTCGCCGATTGATTCGGCGTAATAGTTTTTCGGGGTCGCAATGACGAGCGCCAGCGTAGTGCGCATGCCGTGCATGTTGTCGCGGAGAGCTTTACCGGTGAGGGCATGGGAAGCGCTCAAGACCGCATGATGAAGTATATCCGGTAGCTCATCCTCTGTGGGATTACGGCCGAGATAATACGCCAGATGTGACGATGCCGCGGTAACTGCACAGCAGGAAGCATCAGCGCCGGCGGGCAAACCCGCAACACCGTCAGCGACACCAGCGACAGCCTTGTCTCCGATCCCGAAAAGACAGCCATAATCCTGGTTGTTTGTCCTGTACGGCCCCTTGTCTGAACGGAATCCACCCCGCCATCCGATCGGGGATACTGAGGGCTTGATCTGCAGATCTGAGTTATCGTGGGTGCTGCGCAATAAGCGGACAAGCGTTTCGGCAGGCGGTGGAACTGTATGTCGATAATCAAGTGCAGTAGTCAATTGTGTGGAAATAGGTGACACTGCCTTGGGCGTTCCTGTTTGAAATGGACGCCGAAGACTGCGAAGCGCATGGGGATAGCAACGATTCAGGACCATCGCCCCGAATAGAACCAGGACGGTCAAAACAGCAACGATGAAATCTCTGATGCCAGCAAGGGACGTGATTATTGAATCCTGCGTATCGTGAATCCCGTTCAGTGAAGAGACTGTCCGAAGGTGAGTTTGTATCAGGCAGTTGGATATGGCTTCTGTGCCTTCAACCACTGCCTCAACACTCGCGCTGCTGACTGCAGAAATGCGACGGTCAATCGATGACGTCTGATTCTGGTTACGCCTGGCGGTAGAGTCATTATCCTTCGCCATGGCGTCAATGCGCCTGTCCATCCGCTCCATCTTATTCAATATGTTGGTAAGGACGGGATTCACGGCGTCGGTGGGTTTGATGCCCGGCACAAATCTGTTCGGTGGCGGATATCCGTTGGATAACGAATCGGGCGTAGATAGAACGGGCAGAACATAAACCTGTTCGCCGTGCGACTTTGTGGAAAGTACCAGAAGAATAATCAGAAAGACGATGATGGCGATCACAACGAACAATACGCCGTCCGGCCCCTTTCGGGGTCTGGAGTAATGAACGTCCGGGGCCGGCGAGACCGGCGCTGGACGTATTGTGGTCCTGTTTGTGGTTTCATCGTTAGCGGTTGTCGCGGTCACCGCTGCGGCCGCTATCTTTGAATCAGCTCGCGGTTTCGGAAGCCTATGCCTGTCGATACCATCGACTATGGAAAGCTGATCTACCTGGCTCTTTGTCAGCGTTGCTCTCATGATTCTATCATTCCTCCCGAGGGTCTGCCTCGTCAGTAACCGGGTAACCAATCCCGGTTAGATGGAGAGCGCGCTCAACGCCCTCCATTTCGGCGTTAGTGCGATTTGATTTGCGTAGCAACGACTGTCGCGTCCTCCCCTTTCTGGAAGGAGCCGACTACTGTCGGACCGGCATCAGCCAGGAACTTGCGGAGTTCATTGGCATCCGACACGGTGTAGGCGTGAGCAGGGCTGGTCGCCAGCTCAGCAAGCAGCTGGCGGTCACTGTCATCACCTATGGCAATAGTGACCAGGTCGCAAATGACCTTAAGTTCTGTTGCCTTGATCCGTGGATCGTTGCCCCTGTTCGTCTGGCCATCCGAGTACAGGAATGCAATAGGACGCAGGTAATTGACGTCCTTCTGTGTCGCATCCTGTTTCTCGGCTTCCTTGAGCATCGTCAGTGCCACATCGAGGGCGCTGGCAATGTTGGTATAGCCCGACGGATTAAGGGGCATGATGTTTCCGACAAGCGCAGTGGCCGCTGTCCAAGGCACAGCGATGCGCGCGTCTTCGTTGAAGAATACAGCCCCGGTAATAAAACCGTTGCGGCATTCCGCAGCACCGAGTGCGGCATTCAACTGCTGACATCCGGTATGTGCCTGCTGAGCTTTTGCCCCGCCCATTGATCCGGATTCGTCAGCGATGAGCAGCACCCGCTGCCTGTTTTTGCTGTTCACCTTGTCCGACCGTTTCGCGGGCCGAACAATGGTGGCTGCTTTCGGAAGACTCTCCTGAGCGGCGCTGAATTGTAATGTTTCTTGCATACTGCACCTCCTGTATTTTGGTTGTTTATGATGTTGCCCTGAAATTCGGATTATCGAAGATGTCCTGGAGCGATTTTGCCGACCGCAAGTCAGCCGGAAGACAAAAAGCAACGCGCGGATTTGCCGGATAATTTTTCTTGGCAAACTCTGCTTTCAGCTTCTTAAGATCGGCGCGATTCATGCAGGCCTCGATCACGCAGTCCCAGCCGGCAGCGGAATCTTTTTCAACCTGGTCCGGTTCCGTAGAGAATGTAGATATTGGAATTTCCACCGCAATTTTCATACCGGTCTGGGGGCAAATAACTCCTAAATCCACAGGCTTTGAAGTACCGGGCAGAACCATTTCTATGGTCGCATCGAGATGCAGATTCTGTTTCAGGATGTGCCGGAGGAGTTTTTGCGCTAAATCGTGCTGATAATCACCCCTTGATGGCTTGAATAGAGATCCGATGACCTGGTGCCCGTCCTGCGTCAGATACCATAATTCGCTGGGGCTTCCCCGCACGGTGAGCTGAACCGCCAGCGGCCGGCAGTAGTTATATTTGTTGCCGAGGGTATCGAGAGCAGCTTTCAGAGATTTGAAGTTCAAGATCGTGCCAGAGGGCAGTTGTATGCTGGCAGATCGCTCCGTGACGTTCACGAACGGCCGCTTGGCCAGATCATGAAGGATGGAAAGATAATCATTGTCCAGCGTTGTGCTTGGCGCAGGTGCTGATGTCTGGGCTGCAGGAGTCTGGCCCCGTATGATTGCTCTATAATCTTCAGGAACAATCGCAGGCAGGGTTGCCAGGATAGGCGCGTTATTAGCGTCCATTTCTACATCGGTCATTTTGCGCGGATCAGGAATTTTTGGGTAGGTAATGAGGAAAGGCTCGGTGTACCGATTGCCCATGCGCATGACCGCCACGCCCTTGGGCAAAGTTGAGAGCGCCTTGGTCTGCAAGTCGGACAACGACCACATACGTTGCCCCGTGCGCAGGTCCTCGCCGTTCGATATTTGTGTAATAATCCAGATGGCCGCTGCATTGAGCACCGGATGAACAATCGAAATACTGTTATATGTGCAGAAAAGCACAACCCCGCTTGAGCGCACCAGGGTTGCCAAATGGACCAGACTTGGCAATCCGCTTGGAACACGGGAAGCCGCGGCCAGATAGCTACATTCATCAATATAAAATATTACTTGCGTGCCGCGCCGGGAACTGAGGCCAGGATCGGATATGATTTCATGTCGTAAGGCCGTGAGCAGGGAACAAATCAGCAGCTCCTCCTCGATGCTCCCCGCAACAGCCGAGCTGTCGATGATCGCACTGTAGTTCCTGGCAACAATTTCACGGAGGCTGTAACCGCACTGGCAACGAATTGAAGGATATAGGGCGGAACGTTGGATATCGTAAAATACGCTGAACATACTGCGGCGAAAATCGTTTGGAATATGCGGGAACCCGGCTGGCGTTGCTCCGCCGGCAATGTTATTCATGAGTTGCGTGTGCGTGATAGCTTTGGCGCCAGACAACGCATTCTGCTTTTCGCTTTGTTCCTCGGCCGCATCCAGAACGATTTTACTGTCTTTACGTTGCGTAATCAGCAGGAAGTAGCCTCGAATTCGGCGAATATATTGCCAGATGTTGAAAAACGGCTGGTTGGGGCGGCCGACGCGAAACTTCAGGACTTTCCCCGGATATTTGGCGCAGAAATAGTCAAATTGCCCTTCGCCCTTCGAATCTATCACGATAACCGATTTGCCGGCTTCGATGCTCTTATCCAACACAGCGCACGAAGCGGTTGTCTTGGTCGCACCCGACCGGCCAGTATTTCTAATTTGTTCCGGCATCTCAGAAAATTCCAAGCCAACCTCGGTTATACCGTCCAGAAGCGTAAAAGGCTTGATATCACCGACTGAAATGACTTCCGGCGGCGGTGACTTGGCAAATGCCAGTCGATAATCCATCGGCAAAACGATTTTCTTGGCGCGCTCAACAATGGATTTGAGTGCCGTGAAGTCGGATGGATTGATGGCCAGACCTTTTTCCAAGGCATCTGAAAGCCGCTTGAAACAGCGCGCGCCCATATTGCTGATAGTGGGATTGTCAATGCCATAAAGGATGGCTTCATTAAGCAATACTGTAACGTCACGCGGATTGGTTTGGGATTGGTTTGGCATAGTGTTTCCTTTCAATTGCATGGTTGTTTCACGGAAAGGAGTTGGAAAGGAGACAGTGGCCTTGACTAATGATGCGATAAGGATATTCAAAGCAATCAAGCAAATGATGACGTTGTTGCCGGGATAAGACGTACGCCTGTTATTGTGCCGCACACTGGCTTCTGGAGGGGGGGCCGGTGGCGGTGGCAGTGTCGGCGGCGGTGGCGTGGGTGCAGTAGTATCAGTTTGTGCCGGTAGAAATGGCGCAATCAACACACGCCCAATAGCCTTCAGAATTCTCTTTGAACGGCCCTTCTTTTCACAGTTTTCACATATACCGACACGAATTGTATCGGCAGCGCCATCCGCCGCAGGCTGTGAAACCGCTGGCTCTACAGGTTGAGCCATATGTGTAAGAGCATGAAATTTGCCGCAACCCGAGCATCGGAAAGCATTGCAGAGTGCGGTCGGCTTGCCCGATATGGCGTCCCGGACAATGGGGCTATTTTGGCCGATCGATCCACCCACTTCATCGAGGTAATTCACCTGGGCGATGGTGGTGATCTCTCCATCGAGTGGACCGCCAACACTGTCATGCTGTTCAGTCATGGTCGGCATAGCGTCCATAGCGGCGTCGGTATCATGTATGAAGCGGATATGCGTAGTTTTGCTGAGTAGCGTCATACGATTGTCCCTCCGGTCGGCGGCGGTTTTGGTGAAGCGAAGAGTTGGATGCAGACAAATGCGTTGACGATCATAAACGTTATCAGAATCAAACTGATCGTCTCGTCGTTAAGATTGTCAAAGTGACGAATAAACACCTGCGTCTGGATAATGGCTATGCCGACGCCGATTAGGATCCCAACCAGTTTTCCAAGTATTCGGGCGCTGTCCGAACTGGTGAGATAATGCTTGAGCCAGCTGATGCCGATGGCGAAGGCGCCGGTGATGAGCACAATATGGACAATGCAAGTCAGCCAATTCGCTATTGCCGCGTTTCCAGGGAAATTGAGTATCTGGTTCATAACTACTGTTCCTTTACGCTTGATGGTCCTTTTTTAAAATTTACAGCAATATTTAAGCACACTTCTTTTTCTTAGTCACAGGGAGCAAAAGGGCATTATCGGGTGAAGATTGGGGAGCATTGGGATAACGGGATAATAAGTCAGGCGGTAATGAAACGATTGCCTCACGGGCGGCCTGGACGTCTTGATCGTAATCCGCTTTTCCAATAATCTTGACAAAAGCGGCACATGGCTGAAGAACGATCTTCCGTTCTTTGCCCAAATTAAGGTAACGCATGGATTCTTTCGGAATATAGCACCGGCGCTTGGCATCGATATGAACCGGACGAGAAGTGTCCCGGTATGTTATATTGAAATACTTTTCAGTGATGGGCTGGACAGTGGCAATGTGGGCATACAGGCGGCGCAAATGCTCAGGCCATAGATCCTCAACTATGGCAATCAATACGCCTTTATCCAAATATGCCATTCGCCATTGCCGCGACAAAAGCTGGTCACTGTATTCAGCCGGCCAGCTAAAACGGGCCAAATCAGGTTCGAGTGCGACTTCCTGGGTTGGAATGGCGGACAATTCCTGTTCCACCAAGTCCCATCTGATGGGTTGGCCACAGGAAGGATCTGATTTATTGCCGTTGTCTTTTCGTTTGCTCATGGCCCGCTATCTGACTATTTCTTCAACTTGAACAATCCATCACAATTTTCTTCACGATAACATGAGTCGACACCAATATCTTTGTTGGCATTATTATAAATCACCAATGCCATTTTGGCAGTATTTCTATGCGCTAATGAAGACGACGGCACATAAAATGTCGTGATAAGAAGGATAAGATCGGTTCAATTCTCTTCATAAACCGGTAGAGATTATTCCCCTATCTTTCTTTTCATTTACTAACAATATGCCCTCAATATTGCCGTAGCATCTCATTGATACTTGCTAAGTTATGAAAACTTACCGAAGTGCTTTAGGGCAACTACAACAAGTGGGGGACAATATCGTTTACAAGTGTGGAGCATGAATGTAATTCAATGGCGTCCCAGCCGATGGCATGTGCCAGCGGGAGGAAATGCCCACTCCGGTAGACAATCGGATATTTTCAGAACAGGTATTCAAACCAAGCATTTGGGAGCGCATGTTGTGTATTGGCTGGCAGATCACGTAGCCGCTTGACGGCAAGCACGCGATGTGCGTAGGGGCTTGCTTGAGACCTGTATGAACCCGATGCTCCATGAGTCCTTCGAACGAACGCTGAGATAAATAATTGGCCAGTGGCCCCAGCGTGTTCGCTGAAAGTGGAACGCGCCTTTCCGCCAGCCATCGCCGGATTAAACGATAGCAGACCGGCAGAAATTGGCTGGAAGGCTTGCGTTTAAAGAAACCTGCGCGCCGATTGTCGGGATTCCGTCATCCAAGCTCACAGCTATTTCGTCATGAGTGCCTGTGTTTGTAGATTTCATTAAAAACTTTGCAGACGGACGGAACGGGCAATGTTTCTAATAAAATCTTTTCTGTTCAATACTCGAAAAGGCTGTCGCTTGACGTCCGGAAGGTTTTCATGAATGGGCGCGCAGAATTATCTGGCCTTCTGATGCCTGAAGATAGCCACCGGTCTGATTATGCGTGAATGGCGTGGCTGGCGCGCCACAGCCAGGTAGACAAGCTCGCGCTTCTGGCCGTGGCAAGATTACTCGGTGAACCGAGTTTATGCCCATCAGGGGCACACCGTGCCCAGTGTGTTCGCTGAAGAGGCATAAAAAGAGGTTCTCGCCTGAGACTGCTCTGCAGCCCACCGGGGTTCAGCTTACTGAATCTCAGGACTGCGCTTCCCTATTTTAAGCCTTTCGCCCGCCTTCGCCAAATCATGCTTTGTTTATATTTGCTGGCTCCAGCGCGCCGCTCACACACTTCAGGCTCCATTCCGCTCCCTTCCGTCCACTTACATTTCGCCAGTGCTTGACCCGCTGGTCTGCGCATATTGTTATCTGCATAGGGAATCTGGGAAGATGGGTTCAAGGAAAGAAAGATGGAAAAGTTAAACATGAAAGATGAGGAAGTCATAAGTTATACGGTTGAGGAGTTCATCAGGGCTACAAGACCGGATGGCAAGGGGCATATTTATCTGGATGGCAAAGAAATCGCGGAATTCACCGAGGTTATCTGCGACTGCTGCAATGCGGATATTGTTCAGCCAGAAGACAAGCCGGATGAGTTAGTGGTGTTTTGCTTACCGGGCGCGGCTTGGTGCAAGGAGTGTTTCGAGAGGTGGATGAAATGAGCATCAAAGTAAAGTGGCATGTGCTGGAGTGGAATGCCCTGGACAATGGCATAGACCTGTATGTGTGGGAGTCGGATAAAACCGATGTTGCCGATGTCTGGGAGGAAGTCGGCGAAGGGCTTCACAATTTTGCTTCAGTGCTTGTGATGGATGAAGAACGATTGCAGAACCTTGTTTGCGCTGTTGAGAGTTTGAAAGGGGGCAATGTTGAACAATGAGCGAAAAATACGTGCTGATGAGAGATGACAAGGCGCTGACTGAGCTTTCAAGCTGGACAGAGGCGCAGGAAATGGAGCGCTTTATGCGGCGCTGGCATCCGGGGAACGCTTACGTGGTCGTTGTGGAGGAGGCGAATTAATGCCGGAGGGAAACAGAAGCAAGAGGTTCCTTGTGCTGGAGGGCTGGCGCGAGGAGGGAGCGTTTGACGACTATGCTGACGCCAAGCTGTTTGTGGCGTTCATGGATGAAAAATATCCGGCTAAAAAGTTTGACCTCTGGCTGGACATGGAAGCGGGGCAGAAAAAGGTCTTGCTCAGGGAAGGCCAGCGTGCATTTGACGATAGGGCATTTTATGGGCATGGCTTCGGGCGTTTTGCCAAGCGGACGCCTGAAGCCAAAATCAGACAGCTGGACAGTGAGCGGCGCATAAGGATATTGCGGACAATTCCCGCCAGTGAAGAATATCCTGGGGTATATTGGCGGTATGATAAAAGCATTGAAAGGAGGTGATAAAGAACATGGCAGAAAACAAGAAGATTTACCTGCGTATCAAGGTGGATGGCCAGGAGACATATCTCAAGGCTTTCCAGAATGACCGGAAGAGCAAAGAGTCTGATGCCGATTATAGCGGCAAGGGCGTACTGGTCTGGCTCAATGAGGCAAAGCCTGAGAATGAACGGCAGGAATTTGCCCCAAAGGTTGTGCAGGCAAGACGGTTCTGATGGACCGTCAGGATGGCTGGGGAGGAATTGGTTTTAACCTCCCGGCCTCCTGCTATTCGAGAATGAACGATGACAGGTGGAGACGATAGCAAGGACAGCGAGAAATTCGGCAAGCCGAACAAGCAGGGCGGCAAGTGTGCGTTTTGTGGAGAGCTTAAGGGCATGATTCGGATACAGGACGCTGATGGCATTGAGCTCTGGATATGCCTGCGCTGTGACAGGCTGGTTGACTGGCGATAGCCAGAGAGGCTGGATTGAGAGGGAAAGCCGCTTGGCGGCGGGGTGAGTTTAGTCTCTTGCCTTCGGCGCGTCCTGCGGACAGCAGATAGCTTCAAAAAAAGGGCATAGGTGAGCGAACAAAGTCGCCGCAGCTTTAAAAATCCAAGCCCTTTTAGGGTTTCGCGCACTGCTCGAAAGATATTTAAATCTGCGGTTCGGGCGAAGCCCAAACTCACATTACCCCTTTTTATTTCAGGGCACGGCTCGATTTAGCCTGGGGGTAACTAAATCGAGGAAACTCAAAACATGATAGAAATTAAACATATCGAAAGCAATGCGCATTGTCAGATCTGCAACAGCTTAATACAAAAGTCTGATTTAAGACTTAGATGTGTAGTGGCAGGCACACATAGCGAAAGCGTATGTATGGCTTGCCTAAAAGAATTTGGGGACGAAGAGTCCCCGGCTTACTGCGATAATCCATCGTGCTTAAAGCATAATTGCGATGGAGATCATGGGGATGAGCAATCCCCAGCTCGCTCTAAAGAATTGAAAGGGGGTAGCAAGAAAAGATGGAATTCACAATAATTGAGCAGGCAGATGATTTTGAAGCTTATGTAACTCACATAAGCGCTAAAGATGCAGAAACTGCGTTGAATATGTATGAAAGCTTGGGAAATGGCTGTATGATAATAATTAGCCAGGCAGCGTATTCGAATATGGCTTTAATGGGCACGGGCGCTCATTAGGGCTTATTTTTTGAGCGCTAGCCCGCTCGGTTGCGCTGTCGAGATTGGTGTTATAGGGAGGGGGTCTGCCAGGGGGAGGGATGTTGGCGTTTGTGTGGAGAGGTGACGTATTCACTCGCCCACCCAAAAGCAAGGGGCACCCGCTGGCGCTGGATTCTGACCGAATCGGTGCAGCCCAATGCTTTTCGGTGGTCTTCGGTTATGCGCTTCCGCTCGTCACCAGCTTCGAGGTTCCGCTCTGAAGCTGGTTCCAGAGGGAGCTTATAGGCATGACCCAGCATTGCGGCTGGGTCACATTTACTCAAGAAGACCGGCCTGGCGGCCATTTGAGTAAATAAAAGATAGGTGCCTTCGGCACTTATTTATTTTGCTTTCGCGGTCTTGCGGCGTTCGCGTGTTGACGGACGGACGGAGAAGGCGTCTGATGACGTTATTGATGAATTTTATATGGTGAAGTATTAATAATTCTTATTGATGAGAGGACGGGGAATTTAAGAGTGGCTTTATCAGAGATAAAATAGGTTTGGATGGTTTTTTGAGAGGACGGACGGGTGTCTAGCTGACGCTGTTGTTTTATATAGTGAGGACTATTGGTGGAATTAGAGATTCGAGAGATTTGGCAGTTATTTTTGATGGTTGTTGTTGTGCGGTGTTTTGGTTTGGTTGATTTGATTGTTTTGTGTTCGCGGTCTTGCGGTGTTCGCGCGTTGACGGACGGACGGACGTTTTTGTGTGGAGTTTAGGTTTATTTGATTGTTTTAGGTTGATTTGATTTATTTGTGTAAGTTGTTGTGGATCAGTTTGATTGATTTGATTGTTAGAGGTGAGAGGGGGGAATGAGAAATCAAATAATCAAATCGGTTTGGCCGGTTTTTAATGGTTGCAGGGGGCAGGCTGTTTCCAGGGAAAGTCGGACATCGAAACATTTAAATACTCCCGTAGTCACTATATAGTAGCAAAACATGACCAACGAATACACCTTCACAACTGAGACAGGATGGCGCATCCATGAATACCGCCCTTTCAACCTGAGTTATGCCGTTCTCCAGACCCCATGCCTTTCGCGGTATTCTGTGCCAGCATGTTACGGGATGGGGCGCCCGATTGACCGGGATGCCGGTGAACCGGAGCTACCAGCCGAAAGTCCCAGTTTGCTTAAATCACTCACTTCCCAACAACTCAAGTTCAGCTACCTGTCGTTCGATGTGCTCAGGCAATTGCTTCAGGAGCGGGTGAATATCCGGGACAAGAACCGATCTGCCATTCTTGGCAAAATCACCGACCTCTCTGGGGAAATATACGGTTTTCATGTTGTCCGGACGCCGGACAGCGACCGCAATCGGCAGGCACTTGAAAAAACCAAGTTCGACCTGGAGCGCCAACTCGGGGAAGAGGATGTTACCCTCTGGCGGGATTCCATCGAGTTGAGACGCGAACTAATCCTGGCCGATAAGGCTTACACAGGCACCCAGTTCAGGCAGGGACTTATGACCACAGTTCCACCTCTCGATGACGATAAAAGACAAGACGACACAACTCTTTCAGGATAGGTGTAGGGCGCTTCGTCCTATTCTCGGCCGGCAGGCGGACGACTTTTGGACGGCGTACCTTTACCAGGACGAGGAAGGCAGAGAAGAACTTGAGGAACAGCTAAATCTCCTCGTAAACGCCAATCTCAATACGGACGTTCAGAACACCACGCCCATCTTCCACCCACCGGCTCAACAGGAAGCCCAAGGCGACATTTTCATGGGCTGGATTCATTACAACGGCAAGGATCTGTGTCCTTTCGGCTTGCGCCCTCTGGAACTTGCGCAACATACATCGCTTGTGGGACGTACAGGAAGCGGAAAATCGAACTCAGGCTACCTCCTGGCCATGAATCTCACGAAAGCGGGCATCCCCTGGCTGTGTCTTGACTGGAAACAATCCTGGCGAAGACTTCGGAACCTTCCGGAATTTCAGGGATTGCGAGTGTATACAATCGGCCGGGACGTTGCCCCGTTCCGGATAAATCCGCTGATTCCTCCAAAAGGCATTGATCCCAAGCAGCATTTGAAGGCGCTTGTCGCGGTTATAAACGCTGCGTATTTTTGCGGGGCCGGAGTTGAATTTTTACTAACCTCAGTTTTGGACGAGCTATACCAGAAACACGGTGTCTATGACGGCAAGGTCACGCGCTACCCGACATTCCGGGATGTACTGGCCATACTGAAGACCATCCCCGCCGCCGGCAGAGTCAGTCTGTGGTTGTCCTCGGCCATCAGGGCTGTGCATTCCCTGTGTTTCGGCGCCATGGACAGCATCGTCAACTCAGGTTCCAATGTGAGTATGGATGAACTGTTGTCGCATCCCACCGTCCTTGAGCTTGAAGCCCTCAGTCACGCAGACAAGCTGTTCTTCTCCGAAATGCTGATGCTTCAGATATATTCACATCGGATGATCAAGAACGAGAGGAATCAGCTCCATCATATCCTGATCATTGAGGAGGCTCATCATCTTCTGTCCCGCCTTTCCCAGCGTTCCGGCCAGCCGGCATCCATCGTCGAGGTGATGTTCCGTGAAATCAGGGAGCTTTCAGAAGGTATCGTCTTTTTGGACCAGATGCCATCGGAAATCAGCAAGACCGCGCTGGCGAACACCTACACCACCATAGCCATGAATCTGAAGGGGAAGCAGGATGTTGCGACCATCGGCGCCGCCATGCTTCTTCAGGATGATCAGCCGATGGCGCTTGGTAATATGGAAATCGGCAAGGCTATCGTGAAACTTCAGGGGCGCATCAAGGAACCATTTATGATTCGGGTTCCTGAAATAAAGCTACCCCCCGAGTCTGTAACGGATGGAATGGTTAAGGAAGCTATGCAACCATTTGTTCGGTCAGCCGAACAGCACCCCGAAACATCAGAAATCTCACTCACCGACTCGGAAACTCGACTTCTCAAAGATATCGCTCTTGTTCCTGACTGCGGTGTTGTCTCCAGATACACCCGTCTGGGCCTTTCCGGCCGCCAGGGCGACAAGGCAAAACGCTCGCTTATTGATATGAACCATGTGGAAGAGGTTGAGAAACTGACGCCGTCCGGCAGAAAGAAAGTTCTCCGGCTTACCGAAAAGGGCCGGAAGGTTCTTGCCGGGATGGTTAAACCTGATGATCCAAAGGCCGCAGAGAGATAGTGAAGTTGACGCGTGAGCTCGGGCATCCGCCTTGCGGGCTGTGCCCCAACCAACAACAACATCATCATTATCCAGCCGGAACGCGATAGATAGATAGATAGATAGATAGAGATTTTAGTTGAGATAGAGAGAGAAGGACGCATCAACTGCACAGTCTCTATTCGCCTATTGGAATCTGCCCCTGACTACTTCGGCAATCTGATCCTTTGAGATCAGGGGTTGAACGCGGTTCGTGTATGTCCGGTCCACCTTGGCCGAGACCAGCATGATCAGCCCGATGGACTGAAGGAATGACAGGTTGCCGTAGAAGTAAAAATACGAATATGGCTCCTCGCCCACCTGGCGGCTGAGCGTGCAGTAGTGGCTGTAAACCTGCTTCACAAACCCCGAGGATTCTTCGACTATGGCGCGAAGAATCAGGAGCGCCTTGTCGTTCAGATTCTGAAGCATGTCGGAGACGATATCCTGTCTCGCCCGCTCAAAGCATTCCGCCACGTTTCTGGCCTCATGAGTCACAACGTAGAGCAAGGTCTTGATGGCAACCCTAATATCTGAGTTGGTATTCTTGGCGGTCAATGCGGCGATCTCAGCCAGGAGCGAGTCGTCGCAGGAATGCAGGCCGGCGCGCGCACGTTCTTTCAGGATCTCATGGATTTCGATGGCGGAGTAGTTCCTGAACACGAGAAGGTCCGGCTGAAGACTGGAGCGCGTGCTTTCATCAAGGGAGTTCAAAAACTTCGGGTTGTTGCTGAGCAAGACCACGTTGTAACGCCGAACGCTTCTGGAGAGGAAGTAGAGTATGTCTTTTCGAAAATCCTTTTCTGACAGGAGATCAACTTCATCGAGGACAATCACGGCCTTCTCCGGAATCTGCTCCTCAAAACGGGTGCATAGTTCGGAATAGGAATATCCCCTTGGGCGGACTTTGAGCATATGGGCCAGGGCCTTAAAACTGGTGTTGTGGACACGGCAATTGGCGGCATGAAACGGAAGGCCGAGTTTACCCGAGAAAGTCCGCGCGAGATATTTCAGGGTCAGCGTCTTGCCGCTTCCCCGCGCGCCGGCAATCAACAAATGACGCGGGATTCCGGTCTGGTGATAGCGAACAAACACATCAACGATCTTTTTTACCTCTTCCCGGATCAGCGGCTTTTCGGGAATGTGGTTCAGATCGAAAACAGCGAAATCCTTGACACCGGAGTTGAGTCGTTCGGCCTCTTCACGGCTCTTCTGTATATACGTCTCAATCTCGTCCTCAGGCATTTCACGCATCCACCTCTACTACGTATAAAGCGCCCTGGTATTTATATCTTTCGGTCTATGAAAATAGCGACAGCCGTTCTGGATGCCGGCATCCCCTGGCCGCGCTCCGCTATAGCGCTTCGCGACGGCGAGCCGAGCTCCCTGGCCTACGCGGGCAGGCGGGCAAAGGTGGTCAGGCTGACTGATTGCCACGGCTTACTGAACGACCACGGTCACTTTATTATATAGGATCGGACCGCTTAGATTCAGGATGCCGTCCATAGGATAATCAACGGCAAACCAGAAGTCATAGGTCCCGGGAGAAAGTGTAAATCCATTCAACACCGGTGTGGAAGACAGGTTGAACAAAGGTCCCTGATACACGGGTTGGCAGAACGCCAAATCACCGTTGAAGGATGTCCACTGTATAGCGCTGTTTAGGTAATACCAGCCGCTGGAGTGCGCGAAGGCAACAACCCACCAGTCAACCGGCGTGCCCACATAAGTGGACGCGTTCATCTGAACGGCGATCGTAACTGTATCGCCGCTGTTGAGATACGCATCTGCCACCAGACCGTTAGCGGTGATCAACGGCCCGACGACTTCAGTCTCAGTCAAAACTTCTATGGATCGTATCTGGACTTGGGCGTTCGGCTGGCCGCGGCTGACAAGCTTGAAGGTCAACATGGCTGTGGTTCCTGTCACGGCGGATAAATCGCCTTCCCCCAATACGAATGACTGCCGCGATAAGTCGTTTTCCTCGCCGATAAAGGCCGCTTCATTCGTTCCAACATGAACGCTGAGGAAATCGCCGTCACCTGCTTGCGTGAACTTGTATTCAAACATTACTGCCTTGGCATCCGATGAAAAAGCCGTGGACGTATAAATCCCGGCATTACCCGTACCTTCGGTAATTGTATAAATGCTATCCGCAACGGAGACGGAACCAAAAGTTTGGAAGTCGCTGACAGCTTGCTTGGCAACCTGATATCCGGCCGCAACAATATCGTTTTTCTGAGTCATCTTGATTGGCAAAGGGCTGCTTGATGGGTATAACCAAGGGCTGTACCAAAAACCGTTCTGCTCAAGTCCGGCAATAGTGTTTACGAAATACCAATAAGGGATGCCCCCGTGAGTGTCATGGGCGTCGACATCATCAGTAACCTCATACCAATATAATGAATCATCATAACGGATTTGGTAATATGGGTTTGGCTTACCACTTAATTTAAAAACTGGGCTTAAATAAATATTGCTAAACATACCCCACTGTGTCATATACATATCAACTCGCCGTCCGTTTCCGGCCTTTAAATACCGCTCAACGATTCCAGCTGAATAAATCGGGGTATCCAGAGTCGTGATCTGATCAATTTTACGATTAATTTCATTAACGCAACCGCCCGCGACCCAACCACCAGCACTATGACCAATGATATGGATCGGTTTATTAGGATTTATGTTATTGGCGGTTACGTTCTGATCAATCCATACCGCCAGCTGCTGTCCTTGATTCTGGGCTGGCCCGCGTATGATATCAAGTATTGAATGCCAGTTAGACAAATCAATGTTAATGTTAGGTATATATGCTTTCGCTATTTTCTTCCAATCCCATGCCATGATATTCGGGCAAGGTTTACCAATTGAAACTAATCGGTTGGAAATCGCGATCGCCATCTTCCACACCCAATCATCAGAAGAATCTCTCCCCAAACCGTGCACGATGATAATCAAACCTACGTTCTTTTTCGTCGAATCCGCAGTAAACATCACATCACTGTCAAGAGGATTTTGGGCGCTGCCGGCATCGCTACCGGTCGCGGGATCCGGCGCCGGCGGGGGGGCCGTCGGCTCGTCAGGCACGGGCGCTTTCCCAATGGCGGCCAGGTATTCCGCCGTGTATTGATTCACGCCGTCCGATAGCCTTGCCTTGACTTTGTGTGTTCCTTCAGAGGAGAACGCATAGCTGGCTTGCAATCCGGAGGCATCCGTGAATTGGTTATTACCGGAAAAGTCCCAGGTGCAGGTCAGCCCGCTTTCCGATCCTGCCGGAACGCATTTAAAGATAATGCTATTACCGACATAGAATTGATTGTATCCACTAAGACTTTTGATCGTGCCCGACAAGACGGCGTTATCCTCAATGGTTACCGTGGACTGGAAAGGCGAACCCAATGTGGCGCCAGAAACGGAAGACAAATTGACATAAAACCGCTTGCTGCCGCCGGATATGGTATTGACGTTGATTGTTTTGGTCTTTGTGTCGCTTTGGCCATCCGACCAGCTTAATGTGCCGGATTTTGCCGTATAGTCTGAACCAGCTACAGCAGTGCCATCCGCGGTGGCGTAGTTGACCGTGGCAGCCCCCGAACTCCCACCCAAGCGCGTCACAGACAGTCTCACACTCCCCGCGTTCTCGTTCACGCTCGCGCTGGAGGTGCTGAATTGGAGCGTGCCGGCAGAACCTGACGATACATCGTTGATCGTCACGGTCGCCTGATACGTACTGCCCAAACTCGCACCGGAGGCGCTACTCAAGGTTACGGTGAATGTCCGGCTCCCCTGCGTGCCGGAGCGGTTGCTGATCAGAACCGTGATAGTCTTGCTGTCGGAATTGCCGTCCGCCCAGGTAAACTGATCCGATATGGCCGTGTAATCCGTGCCTGCGCTGGCCGTACCGTTAGCCGTCGCATAATTTACGCTCGCTGCGCCCGAGCTTCCACCCGAGCGCGTCACGGTCATGGTTACGCTTCCTGTGTTCTCGCTCACGCTGGCGCTGGAAGCGCTGAATTGGAGCGTACCGGGACTAGGGGGGATAAATGTGATCTTACGAATTGTATGATTACCCTGATCCGCAACATATACATTGGTACTGCTATCAACAGCAACACCGGAAGGGCCATTAAACCGTGCCGCACTGCCGGTGCCATCCGCGCTCCCGGAGCTGCCGGCCAAACCCGCCAAGGTCGTTACTACACCGGCTGAAGTGACTTTTCGTATTGTATGATTCCAATAATCCGCAACATATACATTGCCACTGCTATCAACAGCAACACCGATAGGGCTATTAAACCGTGCGGCGCTGCCGGTGCCATCCGCGCTCCCCACATTGTAGGCCAAACCCGCCAAGGTTGTTACTACACCGGCTGAAGTGACTTTTCGTATTGTAGAATTCCCATAATCCGCAACATATACATTGCCACTGCTATCAACGGCAACACCGTAAGGGGAATCAAACCGTGCCGCACTGCCGGTGCCATCCGCGCTCCCCGCATTGCCGGCCAAACCCGCTAAGGTTGTTACTACACCGGCTGAAGTGACTTTTCGTATTGTATGATTCCAATAATCCGCAACATATACATTGCCACTGCTATCAACGGCAACACCGTGAGGGTAATTAAACCGTGCGGCGCTGCCCGTGCCGTCCGTGCTCCCTGAACTCCCGGCCGAACCGGCGATTGTCGTCACCGTGACGGCATCGGTGGCATAGCCATTAAGACTCCATGCTAATAGCATGATTCCGATTGATACTGTCCATAAGTTTCTATTCATCGCCACTCCTTCCAATATGTTCACGCATACAGCCTTCCCAGCGCCTTTTCCATGTCTTGGTCAAACACGTGCGCATAGACTTCTGTCGTCTTGCTGGATTCATGTCCCAGTTGCCGCTGAACCAGTCGCAGGTTGAATTTGCTGGCCTTGAGCAAAAAGCTGGCATACGTATGCCGCAGGGAATGGATGCCCACGCCTTTGGCCTGACTGATGCCGGCTCTTGCCAGACTGCGTTTATACGAATTCTGCAACGCCCGCTTGGTCATGCGCCTCCCGTTCACGCAGAAAACCGGCGCATCCGGCTCCACGCTTTCGCGCTGACTGCGCTTCCAGGCGAAATAATCCAGTACCTTGTCACAAATTTCATCGCGAATATGCACCAGCCGTTTCTTCCCGCCCTTGCCGTTGCGTACCAGCACTGCGCTGTGACTCCCGTTCATCTGGAAATCTCCGCAGGATAGATCCGCTATTTCCTGCACCCTCAAGCCGGTTTCGATTGCCACGCATACGAGAAACCAATCCTTGACCGGTGTTTTCCTGCCTGCGCTTAATGCCCTATCTTTTTCCTTCCCGGTAATCCTGACCAGCCGTCGGAGTTCCGCCTCGGTCAGGAATTTGTTCGCATCCAAAAGCCAGTGGGTCCGGCTCGGTTTTTTTAATTGCACGATCATTGTTATTCATCGTCGGTGTCTCCAATATGGGTGAATGTTCATCTTTCTGCCGAAGCATGAACTTTTCCTGCCTGCCTTGATATTTACGTAAGTTCAATCCTGTTCGTCTCTTAAAGCCGGTTCCCCGGCTTATTATTTTACCCAATTCCAGTCCATATCCCTGCCAACTTCCTGCCAGCGCAAAGCTTAAATACTTTGCGCTCTTATCCTTGTCATTCCGACGTTAAACGTCATTTTCCCTTATCAAATCATGCTCCCAAAATAGTTCACCTTTCGGCAGAAGTGTGAACTTTTCTACAACGATAGTAAATTACAATTATCGGGATTATTATGCAAGGAAAATATTTAATAAAAATACACTATTTTAGTGGGTAGAGCAAGTTGCACAATTATGGTGTGCTTTGTGGCATGAGACCAAGCATACCAAGGCCCATTTACAGGCGGAAACTGGGTGACGCCATCCGGCATCGTCGTAAAGCCCGCAAACTGTCCCAGGAAAAACTGGCGGAACGGGCCGATGTCCACCGGAATTATATCGGGCTGATCGAACGGGGCGAACAGAACATCACCATTGAAAGCCTGGTTAAATTGGCAAAGGCGCTAAAATGCAAGGTCATGGATTTGGTCGTTGATGCGGGAATTTGAACCGAAAAATCTACCCGCGATCAGGCCGCATTGCGGATCTCATTCAGAAGACGTCGAGTTTCCACGTCGGGCTTAAACTTACTTTCAGTCATCATATCCCGAAGCATCCAAGCATGGCCGGCAAGAAGCGATTTCTCAATCTTGAGCTGTTCCTGGGCATCCATGAATCCATATAGAGACACCTGATCGTCAGGCCGCATTTCCGAGCGTTTCAAGGCCAGAAAAGCCGTTTGATCCCTAACATGGTTTAACTGAGCGCGAAGCGCTGTTATCATTTCCTGAAGGTCGTCGGCTTTACAGCTCCGACTGCCTTTTCGTGCTTTCGCATCTGGCGCTCGCCTTAAATTGCCACCGCGTTTCACAGCGCTGGCCGATCTCATTTTACCCTTCTTCGCCATTTTGGCTTCCCCCTTCGCTCGGATAGCTTCGGCGGACAAGTCGTAGGGTTCCGCAGCTTCACCTTGACAAGATATCGTCTGCCGCAGCTCTTGCATTGCCGGTCTCGGGCTTTCCGGCCGCCCGCATAATATTTGTAACCGCGGGATCGCGAACTTGAACTTCCACAAGCAGGACACTTCGTCGGTCTTCCTTTTCCCATTGGCATCACCTCGGGTAACCAAGGGGATCGGCATTTATAAATGTTCGCATGCCGGTGGGTTAATCTTCCTCGTCGAGGAAACTCCAATCATCATCTCCGCTGTTCTGCGTGGTGTGGCCGTCATAACGGACGGCCGCATAGACGGCTTCCGTGGTGTCGGCAAGCTCGCGCAGATTCCCATACAGGCCGGAGACGACATCTTTCATCTCCCGCACATTGGCGTCAATGCCCCTGAGCATCTGTTCAAGTCGCGATTCAAACGGTGTGTATTTGTCTGTTGCCATTCTGGTATGACAACACACGGAAAGTATTTAAGCTTTATGGAGGTAATGTTTCACTGGGCGGGAGCATAATTCCAGTTTCTTTATCCTTTCAATTATTGCTTTCGGACAATATGATTTCTTTATATGAAGATTTCATGGCATGGAAGAATAACCGCTGTTCAGCCTCGAATCCGGCTGACACGTTCGTTTGACGAACGC